>JGI24707J26582_10002214_pt1 | contig 14832 bp, 9 predicted proteins | sample BioPla1DNA1_FD_26582 | JGI IMG/M metagenome (IMG submission 26582) | reverse complement strand
TAAATATATTTGATGTTATCGGACTTAAAAGATTTTTGCTTTATTCTGAGTGAAAATAAACAGTAAGATTATTCTTTCAGAACAAGTACCAGTATTAGTATCTGCTCTTCTGGCAGAAGTGAAGATTGACATTATAAAAATACTGTGTTAAAATAAAAGAAATAACATATTTGTTAGGAGATTATAATGAAAACAAACCTTTTGAAAAAAGCAGCAGCCTTTGTACTTTCGGGTGTCATGATGTTTTCGACTGCAAATTTCAGCCCAAACTTTGAAATGGTATCCGAGGCTGCTGCAAACAAGGCTCGTGTATCGGTTCATGATCCCTCAATTATAAAAAATGGCAGTACATACTATGTGTTTGGCTCACATATCGAGGCTGCCAGATCAAATGATTTACAGAACTGGACACGTTTTACCAACGGTTATACTACACCAAATAATGTTGAATTCGGCAACCTTTCTCAAAATCTGAAAAAAGCGTTTGCATGGAGTGGCGAAGACCTTGAGGATTGCGCCGGAGGTTTTTCAGTCTGGGCACCTGATGTAATATGGAATCCGGATTATGTTAACACAGACGGCAGCAAAGGCGCATATCTGATGTATTTCTGTACATCTTCAACTTATATGCGTTCTGTTATAGGATATGCTTCAGCAAAGAATATAGAGGGTCCGTATACTTTTGTAGATACACTTATTTATTCCGGATTCACCTCAAATGACAGCTATGCAACAAGCGATACGAAAAATGTAAACAGGAAGTATACTTCTACAAATATTGATGAGCTTATTGCGGCAGGCGAAGTAACATATAATTCCAGCTGGTTCAGCAACAGCAATTACAACAACTATTTATTCCCGAACGCTATCGACCCTACAATATATTATGATACGAACGGAAAGATGTATATGTGCTATGGTTCCTGGTCGGGAGGTATTTTTACTCTTGAGATTGACCCTGCAACCGGCAGATGCATACATCCGAAAACAGGTACTACGTCAGACGGCAGAATGATTGACAGCTACTTCGGAACCAAGATATCCGGAGGTTATTTCAAGTCAGGTGAAGGACCGTTTATGGAGTATAATCCGGATAATGGCTACTATTATCTCTGGGTAACATACGGAGGCTTGCAGGCAACAGGTGGATACAATATGCGAGTTTTCCGCTCCAAGAGTCCTACAGGACCTTTTGTTGATGCAGCAGGCAAATCGGCAGTACTGGATACTAACACCAATCTGGATACTGTGGGATTAAAAGTAATGGGAAACTACAAATTCAGTACTCTTGATACCGCATATATGGCATGCGGACACAATTCAGTTCTTCGTGATGATGATGGTCAGTGGTATATTTTCTACCATGCAAGATTTAATACCGGTAATGAATGGCATGAGGTTCGTGTTCACAAGATGTTCTTTAATGAGGAAGACTGGCCGGTAGTTACTCCGTTTGAGTACGGCGGTGATAATATATCCGAGGGTGGATATGAGGAAAGTGATATTGTTGGTGACTACGAGTACATCAACCATGGCAATTCCACCGACGGAAATGTTATCAATTACCAGAGCATAAAGCTCAACGCTGACCATACTGTTTCAGGAGCGGTATCCGGTAAATGGGAACAGGCAGCAGATAGTGCTGCAGCAATCATTACTATCGGAAATCAGCGATATAGTGGCTATTTTATAGCTGCAGAAAATGAAAAAGGTAAAAAGGTGATGTCCTTTACCGCTGTAGGAAATAACAATCAGACGATATGGGGAACTAAGAATACAGAATTCACAGGTAAGGAACGGGTTTCACTTTCAGATTATACAAATAATGATGCAGAACTTGTTATTGCTCCCGATACAGTCCAGCAGTCAGGTGTTTCGGTAAAGCTCAGCGGTACAGAGCTTCTCAGCGGCGTTACATACTTTATCACCAATAAGAACAGCGGTCTTTCTCTTGACCTGCCTGATGGCAAACTGGATGAAGGTACGAACATTCAGCAGTGGGATTTCAATAAGTTATGGGCGCAGCAATGGAGACTTGTATCTGTGGACGATAATTATTTCAGAATAGTTTCTCTTGGTGATGAGTCGAAGTGCATAGCAGTTGCAGAAAATTCCGCAAGCGATGGCATCAATGTGGAATTACAGAAATATACGGGTGCGGACAATCAGTTGTTCAGACTTAAAGAAAGCGGCAGCTATTACGGTATCGTTTCAAAGTGTTCAGGCGATAAGGGCGGACTTGATGTGTTTGAGTGGTCTGTCGAAAACGGCGGAAATATCAATCAGTTTGCATATAATGAATACGACTGTCAGCTCTGGAAAATAGAGGCGGTACACCCATCAGTTCCAGATGGTACTTATACTGTAAGGAATCTGAACAGCGGTTTCTATCTGTCAGATGATAATGCAAATGCTGTGCAGAGCGGCTCTCAGAAATGGACTATAACAAAACAGAACGACGGATCATATACTGTTCAGACAGCCGGCGGCAAGGCACTTACAGTTGAAAATGGTTCTTCTGAGGACGGAGCAAATATTGTGCTTGCCGACTATACCGGTGAAAATTCTCAGCGATTCAGTATTCAGTGTAACAAGGACGGCACATATTCACTTCTCACTGCTGTTTCAGACGGCTTGCGTTGTGTTGATGTCTACGAGATAAGCAAAGAAGACGGTGCAAACATTTGTCAGTGGGAATTCTGGGGAGGCGATGGTCAGAAGTTCATACTTGAACCTGCTGCCGAAGAAAAAATCAAAGGTGATGTAAATGCCGATGGTGAATTCACAGTTGCAGACCTTATTATGATGCAGAAATTCCTCCTCGGTACAGGCACTCTCAATGACTGGACGGCAGGAGATCTTTGTGAGGACGAAAGAATTGATGTATTTGACATGGCTATGATGAGAAGGCTTATCATAAAAAAATAAGAACAGATGAGAACCTGTATCGGAATTGATACAGGTTCTGTTTTTTTGATTAAATAAGTCATGTTTTTGATTGATTAGCACATTGTATTTTTTTACACAATGTTTTAAAATAATGCTATGGAAGTACGATATGCACGGAGTTTACGAAGTAAGCGTATGTGTAAGGTGATTAAAAAAATGATAGTGAAAACAAAATTAATTTTTTGTTAACTACAATTTCAATGAGGTGTTGAATATGAAATTTGGAAAAATCAAAGCTTTCGTGGCATCACTGCTCATAACTTCAACTATTATTCCTGCTGGTATTACAGCCCCGGCTGTATCCGCAGCATACGGAACGGGTAAAAATGTTGTGGAATATCTTGACCGTGGTATCAGTGCAATAAATACCGGCAGTGGAATGCATGTAAGCTGGAGATTTCTTGCAAACGATCCGGACGATGCTGTTTTTAAACTCTACCGTGACAATAATCTTATCTATACCAGCGAAAATGGTAAAGCTACATCATTCCTTGACAAGTCCGGAAACAGCGGCTCAAAATATAAAATTGAAGTTTTGTCAGGGGGAAAAATAATCGGGACTGACGAATGTGGTCTTGTATCAGATCAGTCATATTTCAATATTCCGCTGGATATCCCCAAAGGTGGAAACGATTACAGCTATACTGCTGGTGACTGTTCCACAGGTGATGTTGACGGCGACGGTCAGTATGAAATATTTGTAAAATGGGACCCTACAAATGCAAAGGACAATTCGCAGTCCGGCTATACCGGAAACGTTTATATTGATTGCTATACTCTTGAGGGAAAGAAACTGTGGCGCGTTGACCTTGGAAAAAATATCCGTGCAGGAGCACATTATACGCAATTTCTTGTTGCTGATTTTGACCTTGACGGCAAAGCTGAAATGACCTGCAAAACAGCCGATGGCAGTGTTGACGGAGTGGGTAAAGTAATCGGTGATGCTTCTAAGGATTATCGTAACGGCAGCGGATATATTCTCAGCGGTCCGGAGTACTACACTCTTTTCGATGGTATGACCGGTGCAGCACTGGATACCGTTGACTATGAATATCCCCGTGGCGAGGTTTCCAAAAAAACATGGGGTGACGATTACGGAAACAGGGTTGACCGTTTTCTTGGTGCTGTCTGCTATCTTGACGGAGTTCACCCAAGTGCAGTTTCAGTTCGTGGTTATTATACCAGAATGACGGCAGTTGCTTATGACGTTGTGGATAAGAAGCTGGTTAAGCGCTGGGGGTACGATTCAGGCTGGTCATGGTCACAGAATTCGGGTTATGGTAATGGCAACCACAACTGTATGCCTTCAGATGTTGACGGTGACGGCAGAGATGAACTTCTTTTAGGTGCGGTTTGTCTTGACGATAACGGCAAGGTTCTCTGGTCAAATAATCTTGGTCATGGTGATGCAATGCACGTTAGTGACTTCTTACCTGACCGCCCCGGACAGGAACTGTGGGTCTGCCATGAGCATGCTCCCTATGGCGTTTCACTTCTTGACGCTGCAACAGGTTCGGCTATATTCCACTATGACCATTCCAAAGATACCGGAAGATGTGCAGCAGGAAATATCTATGCAGGAAATCCAGGTGCGGAATTCTGGGGAGCTCAGTCGGGTAATGTTTACGACGGAAGCGGTAACTCCACCGGAATACAGAGACCATCCATGAACTTTCTCATTTACTGGGACGGCGACCTGGAGCGTGAACTGCTTGATGGTACAATGATTTCAAAAATAAACTCTCAGAAAAAAATAGATTATATTTTCAGCGCTGAGGGCTGTTCATCAAACAACAGTACAAAGTCAACACCTTGTCTTTCAGCAGATATTTTAGGTGACTGGCGTGAGGAAGTTATATTCAAGACTACCGACAGCAAATATCTCCGTGTATACTGTACTCCTTACACTACTGATGTACGTCTGACAACACTTATGCACGATGCTCAGTATCGTGAACAGGTTGCTTCACAGCAGACTGCATACAATCAGCCACCCCACACAAGCTTCTTTCTCGGAACAGGGTATGCGCTTCCCGAAAGACCAGCTGTCACAATAATGTCAGGCGGGAATGGAATAGCGGACGGAAAGCTGATTACCGGTTTGAATGTCAACGATAAGAACAACCGATACAACTGGTCTGTACAGCAGGGACTGGATAATGGTGATGCTGTTTTCGGTGACAGGGCATTTATGTTTACATCAGTTCCTGAACAGCTCAGGGGAGCTGAATGGATACGCAGTGCCTGTGATTCAAAGAAATATACAGGCGACGAGGCAAAGTTTACGGCTGGTGCTGATATAACGCTGTTTGTCGGACTTGATTCAAGAGTTTCTGTAACTCCCGACTGGCTCAGCGGCTATACCAAGACAGCTATGACTCTGACAGACGATGGAAATCCAGTCGTTACCTATAATATTTACATGAATGATTATAAATCCGGTGAGGAGATAATTCTTGGAAAGCTTGCCAACAGCAGTGTGGTAAACTATGTTGTTATTGCAAAGGAATATGATCCGAATGCTTTTAAAGAACCGGTTGAATTTATTCCTGGTGACATAAATAATGATAAGCTTGTCAATATATTTGATATGATATTTATGCGTCGTGCGTTGATTCAGCCGCTTACTGATGAACGTGAAAAGCTTGCAGCTGATTTGAACGGCGACGGTGTTATAGGGTTATCCGATGCTGTTATGCTTCAGAATTTCCTGCTTGGCTTAAAGTAAATTTCAGAGGTGATTATTATGAAACTAAAAAAAATCAAATCACTTGCAGCATCATTGATGATGGCAGTAAGCCTGATACATACTGGTGCAGTTTCAGCGGCAGACCAGTTTGCAGCTCCGATGAAATTTGACCTTGGAGCAAACGTTCAGAATGGCTGGACGAGTGTATGTGCATCACAGCTTTATGACAAGGGAATTGGTTATGGATTTTCCTCCGGAAGTGATGTTGCGAATGTATCAGCAAGCGGTCAGGGAGCTCTGAACGATGCAGTTCAATTCAAAGGTACAACAACGTTTAATGTTGATCTTGCAAAGGGACTTTACAGGGTCAGAGTAACCCTCGGAAACACCTCCCGAACCAGCGTGTACATGGAGAATATGCTTCAGATAGTAAATATGACAGGTAATAATGCAGTTGACGAAATACTTGTTCCGGTCACTGACGGACAGCTTAATATACGTGCAGGAGCCGGAAAATCTGGTACAGCATTTTCAATAAGTACTGTTGAAATAGAAAAAGTTTCAGACAACCCGACGCTGCCGCCTACTATATGGCTGTGCGGTGATTCCACGGTATGCAACTATTATCCTCTGGACACAAGCATTCAGGGCGGTTGGGGACAAATGCTCGGTCATTATGTTGATAAAGGCTGGAATATTCGCAATATGGCGGCAAGCGGTCAGTACGCAAAGGGATTTGTTGAAGGAGGTCAGTTCACTCCGATTGAAACTTATGGCAAAAAGAGTGATGTGTACATAATTTCAATTGGTATCAATGATTCAAAGTATTACAAAGGCGATGAGTATCAGAAGATAATAACTGATATGGTTCAGCGTGCGAAAAAGAAGGGTATGGATGTCATACTTGTAAAACAGCAGGGACGCAACGGTGATGCACAGCGAAATCCGCTTCTTACAAGCCGCTGGTATGCCTGGGAACTTGAACAGGTCGGAAGTGCTGAAAACTGTCAGGTGGTCGATCTTTTCAATCTCTGGCAAGACTACTGTATCAGTATCGGTGCAGAAAAAACTACTGAACTCTATATGAACGGTGATACGCTTCACCCTAACAGAGCAGGTGCCGAAAAGCTGGCGGAGTTGTTTTCAACTCAGTTTAAACAGACTCCTGAAGTTACAGAACCGATAGAGTATACTACTGATATTGAGGACGGTGCAATATATACCTTCAAAAATGTTAACAGTGGAATGTATCTGTCTGTAGAAAACGGAACAGCTGCTGACAGTTCAAATGTATCGCAGAAAAATTCGGACGGAAATTCAATTCGCTTTAAGGCGGTTTCTGCCGGCGACGGATATTTCAACCTTATTTCGCAGCTTGGTGACGGAAATTCCTATGCACTTGATGTTCATGCAAAAAAGACGGATAACGGCACAAATATTGAGCTTTACAGTTATAACAATGGTATCAATCAGCAATTTCGCATCGTGAAAAATAGCGATGGTACTTACTCACTTCTCACAAAAGTTTCAAACGACAAGTCCTGTGTGGAGGTAGTAAATGCAGGCACGGCAGACGGTGATAATATTCAGCAGTGGGAACTTAACGGTCATAATTGTCAGAAATGGATTGTCGAAAAAACTTCTTCCTATACAGAACCGTCAACTGATCCGACTGAACCCGGTACAATTCCGGCTGACAGCAGATTCATTTACGGAGATCTGAACAACGATGGCTTTGTAAATATATTTGATATGGTGCTTATGCGTCAGGAACTGGTTTATAATAAACTTGATCGCAGCGCCAAACGCAGAGCAGATGTTGATGCAGACGGAAAAGTTCTTACTGCGGATGCAGTTCAGTTACAGCTGTTTCTCTTAAAGGGCGGAAGTTTCAGTGCAATTGATGAAAAGAGAATGTTTGTGTATGCTATTGACCAGACCTATTCCGACGGAATTGAAGAAAATTCTAATGCAGGTTTCCGTGATAAAGCATATATAAATCTTGACAATAAGGTCGGCAGTAATATTGAGTGGAAGATAAACGCCCCAGTTGACGGAAATTATCTGTGTACATTCGGAACAGCAAACGGCAGCAATGATAATCGCAAAATGAAGATTGAAGTCAATGGTCAGTCTGATTACTGGGTACAGGACTTCCTGAGTACCGGAAGCTGGACGACATGGCAAGAACGGGGAATTGTTCTTCCTCTGAAAAAGGGTAATAATTCCATCAAGATGACGTCATCTGTTTCAAGCGGTGGTCCGAATCTTGACTATCTCCATATTGAATGGACTGATGAGCCTATTGCTGAAATTTATACTGAGCCTGAACCGCAGGAACCGTCTGAACCGCCTCAAAACATAAGCAGAACAATATTTATAGCGGGTGATTCAACGGTTCAGACGTATAAGGAAAGTTATGCGCCGCAGCAGGGTTGGGGAGCTTATCTTGGCGAGAATATGCTGCAGGGAGTGACAGTTTCTAATCATGCAATAGCAGGCAGAAGTTCAAAAAGCTTTTATGACAACGGCAGACTTGATACGATTCTCAGTTCTATACAAAAAAATGACTATCTGCTGATACAGTTCGGCATTAATGATTCAGCATCAAGTAAACCGGAACGATATGCACCGACCTGCGGAACTGTTCCGGGAACAGACGGCAGCTTTGAGTATTATATGGCAAAATATATAGAAGGAGCTAAGTCAAAGGGTGCAACACCAATACTTGTAACAACTGTTATCGGATTAAAAGCTTATGACAGTAACAGCAAGAAATTTGTTGGCAACTATCAGAATTATTGTAATTCTATGAAAAAGCTTGCCGCTTATTATAATATCCCGTGTATAGACCTGAATTCACTTATGGTCGATCACTACAATGCTATCGGTTATGAGGCTGCGTACAAGTATCATATGTGTTCAACAGGAAGTTCCGATATGACCCATTTCACCGAGACAGGAGCTAAAGCAGTTGCTAAGCTTGTTGCAGACGAAATGAAGAAACAGGGACTTTGCTAAGTGTTTTTTCAGATTTAATCAATAAGCATCCACCTGAGATTACAGGTGATGAAGAATATGATGAGTAACCCACAAGCAGCTATCCCGCCCGATAGCTGCTTGTATTTTTCATGCCGCCGAAAACAATTCCGGGTTATCCTCAGGGTTTACCTTCAACTGATAAGAATATGAATTGTCATCATTTACCTGCGTATCGACCAGTTTAAGCCATTTGAACTGATGCAGTATGTAGCTGACATGAGAAGAACTGTAATCCAGCTTGGCAACTGCCATTTCCACGGAGAACATATCATCACTGAAGAATTCGTATAAGGCTGAAAGGGTACTTTTCTGGTTTTCCATCAGATTTGAACGGGAATCTGCAAGTTCGGTGAGAATCCGGTATTTATCCTTGCCGATATTTTCTGCCAGTCCAAGCATAACCGCAAATTTAATATCAGAAGCCCACTTGCTTTCCTGGTTGTGGCGTATGTAATCAGCTTTGGTAATAATGCCCCTCGGCAGACATTCGGTAATAATTTCACTCAGCCGTCGGTCTTTCGAGGAACGTGAGGTTTTCAGCTCGTGAAGTAAGTTCAGAACTTCGGGTGAATAGTTATTTTCAGGTGTCAAGGTTTCACTGTCTTTGAATCCGTAAATGTTTCCGGTTTTTAGACTTTCCAGCTTGATTAAGAAACCTTTCTTTCGCAGTCGCTCCAACTCCCGGTATACATTTCGGTTGTTTAATCCTGTTATGGACATAATGTCTGTAGTATTAATCTGTGTCATTCCTTCTCTTTTTAATTCATTAACGGCACGTTTTACAGTATCATTGAAAAATAGGAAGGTGGTTTTTCAAATGAGTGAGGCTGAAAAGTGGTCGGAAAGGGTGCAGGAATTTAAGGAAAGCGGAAAAAGCCAGCGGGTATGGTGTGCTGAAAAAGGTATCAAACGCAGTTCTCTTAGATATTGGCTTGAGCGGCTTGATGAGCTTTCAGATGGAGAAGAAGTAATTTTTGCAGAAATTGATGTGACAGGTGGTACAGATATATGATATTGAGACCACCGGAAAAGATATATATTTCATCAGCGAATGTTGATATGAGAAAAAGCATAGACGGGCTGAGTTCCATCGTCGGGCAAAAATTTCAGCTGGATATGTTCTCAGATGCGATGTTTGTTTTCCATAACCGTCACTGCGACAAAATAAAGATTTTGTACTGGGATGGTAACGGATTTTGCTTGCTTTACAAACGTATGGAGAAAGAAAAATTTCGGTTTCCTAAACATATTTCAGATGAAGTTTACAGCATAAAAAAAGAAGAATTATCCTGGCTTATGCACGGCTTAAGAGTTGAAGAAATCAAAAGGTATGAAGCGATGAAACAAAAATTTTCCACCGTGTAAGTCGCTAAAAATGTTGAATGTATTTCTATGAGAAAAGCTTGTATTTACGGGCTTTTTTCTTGCTTTTTAGGTGAATTTATGGTATAATTATATAAAGAAAAATGAAAGAAAAGAGGGCGATTTTTGTGGAAAACAAACTATCAAACGAAGAACTTCTGGCACAGATTTCAGCTCTCAAAAGACAAGCAAATTACCTTTCAACTCAGAACGAAAATTTATCTCAAAATAATAAGGATTTAAAACAAAAAATTGATAAACTTGAAAAAATAAATCAGCATTATCTCGAGCAGTTAAGGCTCAGCAAAAAGAAAATATTCGGTGCATCATCAGAACAAATGGCTGAGGGTTATGAGCAGCTAAAGTTGTTCAATGAAGCTGAATCTGAGCGTACTCCACTGCTTCCTGAACCGAAAATTGAGGAAGTTATTGTGCCTTCTCATAAAAGAAAAAAGAAACGCAGCTTTGATGAAAAATACGGTGATTTACCTGCTGAAGAAGTTGTTTATGATATTTCAGATAAAGAAAAAATTTGCGAAAAATGCGGTTCTGAAATGACTTTTATGAAGTATGAAATCCGTCGTGAACTAAAAATTATCCCTGCAAAAATTACTGTTGTCGAGCATAAAAAAGCCGTTTATGTCTGCAAAGAATGTGACAAAAATGGAATTGAAGCAAGTTTTAAAACAGCAGAAGCAACGCCTGCATTAATTGAAAAAAGTCTTGTTTCACCAAGTCTGATGGCGCATATCATGTACCAAAAGTTCTGTAATGCGATGCCATTGTATCGTCAGGAACAGGATTTGAAACGCATGGGTATACAATTTTCCCGTCAGACTATGGCTAACTGGGTGATTTCGGGAGCAAAGCTTTTGCAGCCATTGTATGAAAAAATGCATGGAATTCTTCTTACAGAAAGCATTTTGCATGCAGATGAAACGCCTTTGGAAGTCCTTTGCGAACCAAATCGTCCTGCTGTCACGAAGTCATATATGTGGCTTTACAGGACGGGAAAGCACGCAGATACTCACATTGTGCTGTATGATTACAAAGAAGGACGTTCCGGTGATTATGCAAAGAAATTCCTGACTGGCTTTTCGGGCTATCTGCACTGCGATGGTTATTCAGGCTACAACAAGCTTGAAAATACAAAACGTGTTGGCTGCTGGGCTCACGTTCGCAGAAAATTCCTTGAAGCACTTGAGGCACAGTCTGATAAAACAGACTTTTCAACTATTGCCGGACAGGGATTTCTGTACATTGAAAAGCTGTTCAGTCTTGAGCATATTGATTCAAAAAAACCTTTGGAATGCTCGAAGCTAAGCCTTGCAGACATTTCAGAAATCCGAGAAAAGCAAAGTAAAAAGCTGGTTTCGGAGTTTTTCTCGTGGGCAGAATCCGAATATGAAAAAAACTTGCCTCAAAGTCTTGTTGGCAAGGCCCTTAGTTATGCCATAAATCAGAAGTCCACCCTGATTGCTTTTCTTAAAAATACAAAGCTTGAACTTACGAACAATCGTGCAGAACGATCAATAAAACCATTCGTAATCGGCAGGAAAAACTGGCTTTTCTGCAACACGCCCGGCGGAGCAAATTCCTCTGCAATTGTGTATTCCATAATTGAAACTGCAAAAGAAAACAATCTTAAACCATATGATTACTTGGTCTGGCTTTTTGAGAAAATTAGATCTGGCGACGACGTTGAAACGCTGCTGCCATGGAGTGATGATTTACCTAAAAGCCTTAAACTAAAAACTGAATAAGCAAATTTCACCGTTCAATTCAATTGGGCGGTGTTTTTAATTAGTGTCAAGGTGGGGAGGATTTGACGGTTACGTTCAAATAAAGATGCTTTAGCTATTGCATTTGAAAAGGCGTTAAGTTTGTCCCTAATAGGACTCCCAAAACTCACCATTGCATTATATCAGATTAGACCATATACATTTATCAACCTTGATAATAACAATAAACGATTCATTACAGATGTTGATAATATGCCGCATTACTTTACGACTATCTTTGCTTCAATAAATAGAGAAGTTCCTAACGGTTCTAATTATCTTTTTATGTGTGAGCAGGCAAGAAATGCCCTGAAAAGCAACGAATATGAGTATCATAGTTTTCCGGAATTATCCTTCCACGCCTATGCAAATGAAAAACAAACGGATACACAGGACATTGATTCAAATGTTAAAGAGACATCCTATTGGATTTACTCACCCGGAGATAATGCTTGTATGTGGGATGAGTTTTATAACAACGGAATTATGGGCATCGGCTGGGATGATGTGACTGATTTAAAAGATTTTGCTTCAAAAGAAGAAATCAAAGACTTTATGAAAAAAGTCTATGACGCAAGCTACTCATACAAAAACAATGCACATTGCCTTTGGCAGTTTGCTAATGAGGTTAAGGTTGGAGATATTGTTTTTGCAAAAAAAGGTATGCACAAGATTGTTGGTAAAGGTGTTGTTATCTCAGATTATATTTATGATACCTCAAGAGAAACTTACAAGCATATAAGAAAAGTTGACTGGCAAAATAAGGGTGAATGGGAACATCCCGGACAAGCAGTAATGAAAACACTTACCAATATCTCCTCTTACCCCGATTATGTGGAAAAATTGACTGCTTTGTTGGCGGAAGATACCCCGGAAGAAGTGACTGAGCAAAAAGAGATTAAATATCCTCCATATTCCAAAGATGATTTCCTTGATGAAGTATATATGGATGAGGAGACATACAACACACTAACCGGATTGCTTGAAGCAAAATACAATGTAATATTGCAAGGCGCTCCGGGTGTTGGAAAAACCTTTGCGGCGAAAAGACTTGCATATTCTATTATGGGACAGAAAGATACCAGTCGTGTTGCAATGGTTCAATTCCACCAAAGCTATTCTTATGAAGATTTTATTCAGGGATACAGACCTTCAAAAGAGGGATTTGAACTTGAAAACGGTGCGTTCTATAAGTTCTGCAAGGAAGCGGAAGAAGATAATGAAAGACCGTATTTTTTCATCATTGACGAAATCAACCGTGGTAATTTGAGTAAAATTCTTGGCGAGTTGATGATGTTGATTGAGAAAGACAAGCGTGGTGAGAAGATAAAACTGCTCTATTCAAACGAATGGTTCACAGTTCCTCAGAATGTGAGAATTATCGGAATGATGAACACAGCGGACAGAAGCCTTGCACTTATGGATTATGCGTTAAGAAGAAGGTTCGCATTCTTTGATTTTGCACCGGCTTTTTCTTCGGAAGGTTTCAAGAATTACTTGGCGGAAAAGAACTCTCCAAAACTGGAAAGCTTGATAACCGTTGTCGAGTCCCTTAACAATACAATTTCATCAGACGAGTCGTTAGGAGACGGCTTCAGAATTGGACATAGTTACTTCTGTACCGACGATGAAATTACCGATGAATGGCTAAAATCCGTTGTGGAGTATGAAGTGATACCGTTAATCAAGGAATATTGGTTTGATGAACCTACAAAGGTAAGAGACTGGTCTGCAACCTTAAGGGGTGCAATAAAATGATACGCATACAAAACATATATTATATGCTTTCATATGCGTTTCAAGTCTTGAATGAGCAGGGATATAAACAGGTGGCGACAGAAGAATTTGATAATGTCGCTGAATTATGTGCAGCCATTCTTATTAAGGGAGTCTCATTGCAAATCAAAAGAGGATTAGGTAAAGAATATGTGCTTCAAACGGAATCCTTGTCGGCTCTCCGTGGCAAAATAGATATTTCCGCTTCGGTAAAAGAGCAATCAATGCTTAAAAAGCAGTTGGTGTGTAATTATGATGAGTTTTCCGTAAACTCTTATATGAATCGAATTATCCGCACGACTATGGATACTCTTGTAAGAAGCAGTATCAGCAAGGACAGAAAAAAGCAGCTTCGTAAACTTCTCATCTATTTCTCGGAGGTAGAACCACTGAGTCGAGAAAGTATAAACTGGAAGCTGCAATTTAACAAGAATAATCAGACATACCAAATGTTGATTTCGATTTGTTACCTGATACTTAAAGGATTGTTACAGACAACATCTGACGGAAGCACAAAGTTGATGGATTTCCTTGATGAACAGCGTATGTGCAGGCTATATGAAAAGTTTATTCTTGAGTATTACAGGAAGGAACATCCTGAAATTAAAGCGTCAGCTTCTCAAATTCCGTGGGATACTGATGACGGATACAGAGAAATGCTGCCGGTTATGCAGAGCGATATTATGCTGAAACAAGGCAACAAGACATTGGTAATTGACGCAAAATATTACTCTCATACAACGCAAAAGCAGTATGATGTGAACACTTTGCATTCATGCAATCTGTATCAGATTTTCACTTATGTTAAAAACCTTGATACTGATAACACCGGCAATGTATCGGGAATGTTACTTTATGCAAAGACCGACGAATTGGTATTACCGAACAACAATTACAAAATGAGCGGTAATGAAATTTCAGTCAAGACGCTTGATTTGGATTGTGATTTTTCAGAAATCCGGAGACAGTTAGATGAGATAGTTCATTCCTGCTTTGAATTTGAATGATAATAGAACTTAGTGAGGTAAATGTTATGAAAAAGCTAATTATTGTATGTGAAGAAAAATGCCGTCAATACGGCGATTATCTTGCACAGCTTATCAGCTTGGAAGATGATACAGAAGATGAAACAGTAGGAACAAAAGATGGAGAGGTTGCTGCTCAGGTATGGCTTGAAAAGGACTACAAAGCAAATGCCGCACAGCTTTCATCTAACCAATACATTCTCTTTAT
>JGI24707J26582_10002210_pt1 | contig 14856 bp, 26 predicted proteins | sample BioPla1DNA1_FD_26582 | JGI IMG/M metagenome (IMG submission 26582) | reverse complement strand
GGAGAACTGTGGTGCCTTGCGGGCTTTCTTGAGGCCGTATTTCTTTCTTTCCTTCATTCTGGGGTCCCTTGTCAATAAACCAGCCTTTTTCAGGGGTTGACGGTAGTCTTCATCTACCTTCAGTAAAGCACGGGCAATACCGTGTTTAATGGCTCCGGCCTGGCCTGTCAAGCCACCGCCGTTTACATTAACCAGTACATCCCATGTACCTAAAGTATTGGTAATCTCCAGTGGAGTTGTTATATCTTTAATCAGAGTAGGTCTGCCAAAATATTCATCTACATCCATTGAGTTTACGAAAATTTTTCCGGTTCCAGGAACTAGCCTGACTCTGGCAACAGAGGTTTTCCGCCTTCCTGTACCCCAGTACTGTACATCGACTGCCATTTATATTCCTCCTCTCTATAATTCCAATTCTTTCGGTTGCTGAGCCTGATGAGGATGTTCCGGCCCTGCATATACTTTTAACTTTTTGATCATTTGCCTGCCTAACCTGTTGTGGGGAATCATTCCTCTAACAGCTTTTTCAATGATAAGCTCGGGCTTTTTCTTCAGTAGTTTATCGTAGGTGATCTCTTTAATTCCACCAGGATAACCGCTGTGACGATAATATTTTTTCTGCTCCCACTTCTTGCCGGTCAATTCGATCTTTTCTGCGTTGATGACGATTACATAATCACCTGTATCTACATGAGGAGTATATATTGGCTTATGTTTTCCTCTTAAAATATCTGCAATCTTAGTAGCCAGTCGTCCCAGGGTTTGTCCGGTGGCATCAACTACGTACCATTGACGCTCTATCTCCTCTGGCTTTGCCATATATGTGCGCATTAGTTTCCCTCCTTCTTTAGCTAAACATATATATATATATAAATTTTGTAACGGGGCAATGTTAATAAATAATAGTCCTGGACATAAAAATCCATAATAAATTTTATTATATTAGCCTTCCTTTGTCAAGCAGTTTTTCTCATAATAGACCTCCACAAGGGTCAAGCCCCTGGCCGGAGCAGTAAACCCAGCCAGCCTTCTGTCTTTAGCAGCAAGAATCTCCGCCACTTCCTTTACCCTTATCTTGCCCAGGGATACCTCAATTAATGTTCCGATGATTATTCTGACCATATTATATAGAAAGCCGTCACCCTTGACCTCTACCCAGATCTCCGGGCTTTTGTCTATGACTTCAATGGAATGGATGGTCCTTACTGTAGTTTTGGCAGTACAATCAGCAGCCCTGAAGGAAGTGAAATCATGGGTCCCTTCCAGGCTCCTGGCTGCCTGCTGCATTATTACAGGATCAAGCTTTTTCTTAAAATAGTATACATAATTGCGAATAAAAACAGATGGTATTCCCTGATTGTAGATCCTGTAGAGATATTTCTTTCCCTGTGCATCATGCCGGGCATGGAAGTCTACAGGAACAGCTTCTGCCTTTACGCAACGGATATCCTCCGGTAAAAGCCTGTTCAATGCTGGCGGAATCCTCTCAACAGGTATGGATACATCTATAAAAAAGTTGGCTGCCTGACCCATGGCATGTACACCGGCATCGGTCCTGCTGGCCCCCTGTACATCTACAGGTTTTTTATTGATTGTCGTCAGGGCTTCTTCCAGTTTCTCCTGGACAGTCTCACTGGTGTTTTTCTGTCTCTGCCAGCCATGGTAGTTGGTACCGTCATATTCTATTGTTATCTTGATGTTTCGCATACTGTAACCTCCATTGCTGTGTAGCCTGAAGCCTGAGCTCAGGAAAGAGAAAAAACCCTGGAAATTAATAAATACTAGAAATAGATAAAGACCATGCAGAGGAGCAGTGCCACACCTAAAGCGGCGAAGTCGGTCCCTTTGACCTTTAATTCATACAGCCGGGTCCGTCCTTCCCCGCCGTGATAACAACGGGATTCCATGGCCAGGGCCAGATCATCTGCCCTCCTGAAGGCACTGATAAAAAGAGGTACCAGTAAGGGTATCAAATTCCTGGCCCGTTTTACGATATTACCGCTTTCAAAATCAGCACCCCGGGCCATCTGGGCTTTCATAATCTTGTCTGCTTCTTCCAGCAGGGTAGGTATGAAACGCAGGGCAATTGTCATCATCATGGCCAGCTCACTGGCCGGTACGCCTACTCTCTTCAAGGGACTGAGCAGATATTCAATCCCATCTGTAAGTTCCAGTGGTGAAGTAGTCAGGGTCAATAGGGAAGTAAAGATTATTAAGAGTACAATCCTTGTAACCATGAAGAAGCCGGTATAAAGGCCTTCTGCTTCAATGGAAATAAAACCCCACTGCCAGATTACCTCTCCACCCCTTGTAAAGAAAACATGCAGAATCAGGGTAAGCATGACCAGAAAAAGGACTGGCCTGAGCCCTTTGATTATCCTCAGCAGCGGTATCCGGGATAAAGAGATGATTACAAGTACAGATAAAAAAAACAAACCATAACCTGAAAAAGAATCGATAAAGAATAGTGCAGTAATCATCATGATGGTTATTACTATCTTTATACGCGGATCCATGTTATGTATTATAGAATCACGGGCCATATACTGGCCAATAGTTATATTTCTTAACATTTTGACGATCCCCTCAATTCCCTGCTGATTTCCTCCACGGCTTCTGCCAGGGAAAAGATATCTGTACGGACCCTGAGCCCTTTACCATTTAGCCGCCAGAGTATCTCAGTTATCTCCGGCAGATCCAGGCCCAGTTCCCGAATCTTCTCCACCTCACTGAAGACCCTTGCCGGGCTGTCATCAAAAACGATCTCACCTTCACTCATAACTATCACCCGGTTGGATAGACGGGCAATCTCTTCCATCCGGTGGGATACCAGGATGATGGTCATCCCTTTATTATTATATAGATATTCCAGAAGGCTGATTAACTGCTGTCTCCCCTGGGGATCCAGACCGGCGGATGGCTCATCCAGGATCAATACTTCCGGTTTCATGGCCAGCACTCCGGCAATGGCCACTTTCCGCTGTTGGCCTCCGCTCAGATTGAAGGGTGAACGGTCTTTGAATTCTTCATAATCAAGGCCGACTAGTTCCAGGGCTTCCTTAACCCGGAGTTCAACCTCCTCTTCGCTGAGCCCCAGATTCCGCGGTCCGAAAGCAACATCACCATAAACAGTCTCTTCAAAAAGCTGGTGTTCAGGATATTGAAAGACCAGACCTATCTTACGCCTGATCCCCAATAGACTTGTCTTCTCTCCTGTTATATTGACACCATCAATGATAACACTGCCGCTGGATGGCTTGATTAATCCGTTCAACATCTGAACAAGAGTGGACTTGCCTGAACCGGTATGTCCAACCAGGCCGATAAATTCCTGATCACTAATTCTTAAATTGATATCCTTCAGGGCCTCTGTGCCCTTTAAATCATCATCATAGATATGGCTGACATTTTTTAATTCTATGAGCATAGGCTATCCACCAACTCATTTATTGATAAAATAGCAGGTATTTCAACACCCTTTTTCCTTAATTCATGGGCCAGTTCCACTACCAGAGGTACATCCAGTCCAAGCTTTTTTAAGTCATCAATTTCCCGGAAAATCTCCAGTGGTAAGCCGCTTTTATGAATAGAGCCCTGATTCATGACGATTACACGATCTGCTCCCACTGTTTCCTCCATGAAATGGGTGATGTGGATGATAGTAATGCCTTTCTCCTTATTCAGGAAGTGTATGGTTTCCATAACCTCTTTCCGTCCCTGAGGATCCAGCATGGCAGTAGGTTCATCCAGAACAATGCACTCCGGTTCCATGGCGATAACCCCGGCAATAGCCACCCTCTGTTTCTGGCCGCCGGAAAGATTATGGGGAGGATTGTCCTTAAACTTTTCCATCCCTACTGCTTCCAGGGCTTTATCCACCCTCTTCCTGATTTCCGGGGATGGTATGCCCAGGTTTTCCGGACCAAAGGCAACATCATCCTCTACTCTGGTTGCCACCAATTGGTTATCCGGATTTTGAAAGACCATACCTACTTTTTGCCTGATCTTCAACCAGTTTTCTTCATCAGCAGTATTCATTCCGTCTACAATTACCTCGCCAGCTGATGGCACCAATAATACATTGAGTAGTTTAGCAAGGGTAGATTTTCCAGAACCGTTTCCACCAATAATGGAGACAAATTCTCCAGCCTCAACTGTCAGATTAATATTCTTCAGGACCGGGGTTTCCATTTCACTATATGAAAAATCTACCCCTCTTAATTCAATCAGGGCCATTAATAACACCCTCTTATCTCTTTATTCAACCAGTTCTATTACAGCTAATTCTGCACCATCTCCCCGGCGGGGGTAGAGTTTCAGGATTCTTGTATAACCACCTGGTCTATCGGCAAACCTGGGTGCAATCTCATCAAAAAGTCTCTGTACTACTTCTTTATCCTTAACTACCCGTAAGACCTTACGGCGTGCATGCAAATCATTGGTCCTGGCTGTAGTGATTAATTTTTCAACTACTGGCCGTAATTCTTTGGCTTTAGGAAGGGTAGTCTCAATCCTTTCATATCTGAAAAAATCAGTGGCCATATTGCTAAGCATGGCTTTCCGGTGAGCACTGGTTTTACCTAGTTTTCTCCTTGCCATCTTTTCATCCCTCCTTGATTAGATCTCAGGATCTTTTAAACTTAAGTTTAATTCTGCTAACTTACCTTTTATTTCTTCTAAAGACTTTTTACCCAGATTCCTGACCTTCATCAGATCATCTTCTGACTTGTTGATCAATTCACCAACTGTGTTTATACCGGCCCGTTTCAGGCAGTTGGTAGAACGGACAGATAACTCCAGTTCTTCTATAGTGGTTTCCAGAATCCGGTCTTTTTCTTCTTCTTCCTTTTCTACCATTATTTCCACATCGCTGATTTCATCTGTCAGGTTAATGAATAGTTCCAGGTGTTCTACCATGACTTTTGCTGCCAGGCTGATTGCATCTTCTGGACTGATGCTGCCATTGGTATATACCTCCATGATTAAACGGTCATAGTCTGTAACCTGGCCGACCCTGGTATTTTCCACTCTAAAATTAGCCCTGGTAATGGGGCTAAAGGAAGAATCTATAGGAATAAGACCAATAATCTTCTCAAAGTGTTCCTGGTTCTCCTCGGCAGTAACATAACCGCGGCCCCGTTCTACAGTAGCCTCTAAGACCAGCTTGCCGTCACTCTCCAGTGTGGCAATATGATGATCAGGATTGATAATCTCTATGTCTGCAGAACCTGTGAAGTCGGCAGCTGTTACTACCCCTTCCCCCTCACAGGTGAGGGTCAGTTTTTCAACTTGATCACCAGTATATTTAAGGACCACGCCCTTTAAATTGAGAATGATCTCCGTAACATCTTCAACAACACCGGGTATTGTTGAAAACTCGTGCCTTACTCCTTCAATTTTTACCGAGGTAATGGCAGCACCGGGCAGGGAGGATAGGAGAATACGGCGTAAAGAATTACCCAGAGTTATCCCATATCCTCTTTCCAATGGGGCCACCTCAAATATACCCATCCGGTCAGTACTTTCTATTATCTCAACGCGTGGCTTTTCAATCTCTATCATTAATACAATACCCCTCCTTTTTATTAGAAGGAAATTAGATTATCTAGAATAGAACTCTACAATCAGGTTCTCTTCAACTGGATAATCGATATCATCTCTGGTCGGTAAGGCCAATACTCTACCTTCAGCCTTTTCCATATCTACACTTAACCATTCAGGTACCTTCAGGTCGGCATTGATTTCAAAAACTTCTTTGAATCTGGGCAGTTTACTGCTGCCTTCCTTTACAGTAATGGTATCTTCAACATCTACCAGGTAGGAAGGAATATTGACCTTGCGGCCGTTTACCTGGATATGGCCATGTAATACGAACTGTCTTGCTTCATTACGTGATGTAGCAAAACCTAATCTGTAGACCACATTATCCAGTCTTCTTTCCAGCAGCTGCAGATAGTTTTCACCGGCGATTCCTGGCATCTTTGTCGCCATCTTGAAGTAACGGCGGTTTTGCCTTTCCAGGATACCATAGATGCTTTTTACCTTTTGTTTTTCCCTCAACTGTATTCCATATTCAGATGGTTTACCTCTTCTATCTTTACCATGTTGACCTGGTCCGTAAGGACGTCTTTCAACAGGGCATTTATCTGTATAGCAACGTTCTCCTTTTAGATACAATTTTTCCCCTTCGCGGCGGCATATTTTACATACAGAACCACGATATCTTGCCATTCTTACACCTCCATTTTAATTATAGACATATATTAGCAAATTTAAACTATACTCTCCTTCTTTTTGGCGGTCTACACCCATTATGGGGGATAGGTGTAACGTCTTTGATCAAGCTGACATTTAAACCGGCAGCCTGAAGTGTACGGATAGCAGATTCCCTGCCGGAACCTGGACCCTTAACATAGATTTCTATTTCCTTTACACCATGTTCCATGGCCTGCTTGGCAGCATCTTCAGCAGCAAGCTGGGCAGCAAATGGTGTGCTTTTCCGGGAGCCTTTATAACCGACTTTACCGGAACTGGACCAGGCAATAATATTACCCTGCTCGTCTGTTATTGAAACAATTGTATTGTTAAAGGTTGATCTGATATGGGCTTGCCCTTTATCTATATTACGTTTGATTTTTTTTCTTCTAACCCTGCTGCTCCTTTTTCCCTTAGCCATCCATATACCTCCTTACAGTTTGTTATTTTTTCCTTCTTACACCAACAGTTCTCTTCGGACCTTTACGTGTACGGGCATTGGTCTTGGTCCTCTGCCCTCTGACAGGAAGGCCCCTTCTATGTCTTAAGCCGCGGTAACAACCTATATCCATCAGACGTTTGATATTTCCTCTTACTTCACGTCTGAGTTCTCCTTCGACCTGATATTTGGCGACTTCTTCTCTCAGTTTTGCGATTTCAGCTTCTGTCAGGTCTTTAACTCTTGTATCCGGATTAACTCCAGATGCCTCCAGTATCTCTTTTGATCTGGAACGTCCAATTCCATATATATATGTCAGACCAATCTCAATCCGTTTATTACGTGGTAAATCAACACCTTCTATACGTGCCAAAAAAGTTCACCTCCACTTGTAGTTCCTCTTTATTTTTATCCCTGACGCTGCTTATGCTTGGGGTTCTCACAGATAACCATTACTCTACCTTTGCGCCTGATAACCTTGCATTTATCGCAAATAGGTTTAACAGATGGTCTTACCTTCATCTTACTCACCCCTCTTTATTAAATTAAACATTTAGTTTTTATGTCGATAAGTGATCCTACCCCTGGTTAAATCATAAGGTGATAATTCAATTGTTACCCTGTCTCCTGGTAGTATCCTGATAAAGTTCATCCTCATCTTGCCTGAAACATGAGCCAACACTTTATGCCCATTTTCCAATTCTACCCTGAACATTGCATTAGGAAGGGGTTCAACAACTGTTCCCTGAACTTCAATAGGTTCTTCCTTAGCCATAGAGTTACTTAGCCTCCTCGTTTTTTTCATAATTTTTTATAAACCTTTTCAGATCCTCATTGCGGATCTTTTTTTTATTTTCCAGCCAGATAGCAAGCTCCTCATAAACAACACCTGTAGAACGAAGGTGTTTAACATTCTTGCGTTTGGGACCTTCGATCTTCCTGGTATCTCCGTTCGCTATTTTCACAAAGTTTTCCTTTTCCCGGCCAACAATGAAATAGTATTTTCCTCTATCCCTGCCGGCCCTGGAAATCACCAGTTCACCAATACGATATGGATAAACCATATACTTTCACTCCTGGATATTATATCATAATTTCAAAGTCCATTACAACAAGCAAAGATTTAGATTTTGCTCAGTATTTCTGGACCATTTTCGGTAATGGCAATGGTATTCTCGTAATGGGCAGAGAGACTGCCGTCTCTGGTTACCACAGTCCACCCGTCATCCAGGGTTTTCACCTGATAGGTTCCAGCATTTAACATGGGTTCTATAGCAAGGGTCATACCAGCTTTCAATAGAGGGCCTCTATTTGGCTTGCCGAAATTCGGAACCTGGGGATCTTCATGCATCTTCCGGCCGATTCCATGGCCAACATAGTCTCTCACTACTGAGAAACCATTTCCCTCAGCATACTTCTGAATGGCATGGGAGATATCCGTCAATCTATTCCCTATAAAGGCTTCTTCCAGGCCTTTAAAGAAGGATTCCCTGGTTACCTTCAATAACCGCTCTGCCTCTTCAGAAATCCTGCCTATCCCGTAGGAGCGGGCTGCATCCCCATGAAAACCATCATAATAAACGCCAATATCTATACTGACCAGATCCCCCTCTTCAATAATCCTGCTTTTACTGGGAATTCCGTGAACAACTTCCTCATTGATGGAAATACATAGTGCAGCTGGATAGCCATGATATCCTTTAAAGGAAGGAACTCCGCCTGCTTTTCTGATAAATTCTTCACCAAGGCGGTCCAGCTCAGCTGTACTTATCCCAGGAACCAGATGTTCTGTCAGAAAAGCATGGGTCTCTGCTACAATCTTATTGGCGGTTCTCATTATCTCTAATTCCCGAGGAGATTTCAAAATAATCATCAAGATTCACCCTCAATGGCTTTTTTTATTTCTACATAGACTTCCTCTATACTTCCTCCGTTTATTACCTTTAAAATCTTTTCCTCCTGAAAATAATCAGTGATTTTGTTTAATTCATTTAACTGATTATGAATCCTTTTCCGTACAGTCTCTTCCCTATCATCACTGCGAAGTATCAGTTCTTCACCACAGTAATCACAGATTCCCGGTTGTTCAGGGGGATTATACTTGATGTGATAACTATGACCACAATTTAAACAGACTCGTCTTCCTGCAATCCTTTCTACCAATCTTTCCGGGTCTACTTCAATATAAAAAACCATGTCTATTTGTGTATCCATTTCTGCCAACATTTCTTTTAAGACTTTAGCCTGATATACCGTCCTGGGATAACCATCCAGAACAAAGCCCTTACTGATATCAACTTTTTTTATTTTTTCCCGTAAAATCATGATTGCATATTCATCAGGAACCAGTTGACCCTTATCAAGAAACTCCTTGATCTTTTCACCTATCGGTGTCTCTTCCTCAGCTAAAAGCCTGAATATATCTCCTGTTGCAATATGGGGTAGATTATATTCCTGGCTGATTTTTTTTGCCTGTGTTCCTTTTCCAGCACCAGGTAAACCTAATAGAATTAGGTTCACATCTATCCCCCCCTCCCCCGTTTTTTACTTCATAAATCCTTCGTAATGTCTCAATAATAAATGTGATTCGATCTGCTTCATTGTCTCAAGGGCCACACCGGTCATGATCAGGATGGAAGTACCGCCAAAGCTTATACTGACCTTGGTAATTGCTGTGAACAGATATGGTAAAAGAGCAATTGCCATCAGGAATAAGGANCCGGCCAAAGTTATCCTGACCAATATTTTATCTAAATATTTTTCAGTAGCCTTACCGGGGCGGATACCCGGGATAAAGCCGCCGTATTTCTGCATATTCTCTGCCAGTTCTTCTGGATTAAAGGTAAAAGCAGTCCAGAAATAGGTAAAGAAAAAGATTAAGGCAGCATAGATTATGATATATACTGGTTTTCCAGGTGATAACCAACCTGCAAGAGCCTGAAAGAATCTGACAGGTATTAACTGGGCTATAACTGCCGGGAACATCAGTAAGGAAGAAGCGAAGATAACCGGTATAACACCAGCCTGGTTAATCTTCATTGGTATATGGGTGTTCCGTCCACCATAGACCTTTCTGCCCACAATCCGCTTGGAATACTGGACAGGAATCCGCCTTTCACCCAACTCAATAAAGATAACTCCAGCAATTATCACTACAGCCAGAACTAAAAAGAACAATACATTTACAAAACCAATATCTCCGGTTCTAACAAGGGCGGTCATTCTGGTGATGTCACTGGGGAAACGGGCCAGTATTGAAGTAAAGATGATAATAGAGATACCATTACCGATTCCCTTTTCTGTAATCAATTCACCTAACCACATTAAAAAAGCAGTACCTGCTGTCAGGCTGACTACTATCAATAGTAAATTGAAAAAGTTTGGGTTTATAACTGCAGATTTGATTGTCAGGGTGATACCGAGAGCCTGGACTAAAGCCAGTATTATGGTTCCGTATCTGGTATACTGAACCAGCTTTTTTCTTCCTTCAGGCCCCTGTTTCTGCAATTCCTGAAAATAAGGTACTACACCGCCAAGTAACTGAATGATGATTGATGCTGTAATATACGGTGAAATACTCATGGCGAAAACAGTAAAATTGCTCAGGGCCCCACCTGCAAAGAGGTCAAGAAAAGAGAAGATATCCCCCCCGGCACCTCCAAACAGAATCTCTTTGTATATGGAAAGATCGACACCGGGTACTGGAATATAGGTACCAACCCGGTAGACGACCATCATGGCCAGTACAAAGAGAATCCTATTCCTCAATTCCTTTACTTTGAAGGCATTCCGCAGTGCAGATAACACCTAAATCACCTCAGCCTTTCCGCCAGCAGCCTCTATTTTTTCTTTAGCTGACTTTGTGAATGCATTAGCCTGAACGTGTAAAGCCTTCTTTAGATCTCCATCTCCCAGGATTTTCAGGCCATCTTTAGCCGGCCTGTCAATATATCCAGCTTCCTGTAATTTTTCCAGGGTAACTACTTCATTTTCTTCAAACCTGTTTAACTGATAAAGGTTTATCTCATTATATACTTTCTTGAAGGGATTATTAAAGCCCCTCTTCGGTATACGTTGGAATAAAGGAGTCTGCCCTCCTTCAAAAGTAGCCCTTACACCTCCACCGGACCGGGCATTTTGACCCTTTTGGCCTCGTCCTGAAGTATTACCTCTGCCTGAACCGTCACCACGGCCTCTACGCAGTTTTCTTTTTCTGGAGCCTTCTTCAGGTCTTAAGTCATGTAATTTCATCCAGTCCACCTCCTTAATTAATCTCAACCTAATCCAGGATTTCTTCTACAGTTTTACCTCTAAGTTTAGCAACTTCTTCTGCTCTCTTTAGACTCTTTAAACCTTCGATGGTGGCATTAACCACATTGATTGGGTTATTTGAACCCAGTGATTTGGTCAGTATATTACCAATTCCAGCCAGCTCAACTACAGCCCTCACTGGACCTCCGGCAATAACTCCAGTACCAGGTGCAGCTGGTTTTAATAATACAGTACCAGCACCGTATTCGCCGAGTATTTCATGTGGAATTGTAGTATTAATGATTGGTACTTCAATCATATTTTTCTTGGCATCTTCAATTCCTTTCCGGATCGCCTCAGGCACTTCATTGGCCTTACCCAGTCCGGCTCCAACCCGGCCTTCTTTATCTCCAACTACTACCAGTGCACTGAAGTTAAAGTTACGTCCACCTTTAACTACTTTGGCAACTCTATTTATACTGACTACCCGTTCTTCCAATTCTAACTTGTCTGGATCGATATTCTTCATGGATTCGCCTCCTTCTCTTTAGAAATTCAAACCCTTTTCACGTAATGCTTCAGCAATTTCTTTAACTCTTCCGTGATATTTATATCCACCGCGGTCAAAGATTACATCCTTGATACCCTTTTCCAGAGCCCTATCTCCCAGCACTTCCCCGACTTTTCTGGCAGCTTCTTTATTTCCACCGTTTTTTATACTATCCTTAACAGCCGGTTCAAGGGTAGAAGCAGAAACAAGGGTATGGCCGGACAGGTCATCAATGATTTGTACATAGATATTTTTTAAACTACGGTAAACATTCACTCTTGGTCTTTCTGGAGTTCCAACTATCTTATTTCTTACACGATAATGGCGTCTTTTTCTCCTACTTCTTTTATCCATACCATTCACTCCCTTCAATTAACCGGTTTTACCGACTTTTCTTCTGATATGCTCGTCGATATATTTAATACCCTTGCCCTTGTATGGCTCAGGTGCACGTACAGCTCTTATCTGGGCAGCTATTTCTCCAACCCTTTGCTTATCAATACCCCTTACAGAAATACGGGTATTCCTTTCTACCTCAAACTCTATATTATCTTCTGCTTCAATTGTAACAGGATGAGAATAGCCGACTTCCAGTACCAGGTTTTTACCTTCTACCCTGGCACTATATCCAACCCCGACCATTTCCAGCTTCTTTTCATATCCCTCTGAAACACCGATAACCATATTCTCCAGGAGACTCCTGCTTAACCCATGCATTGAATTGGCTTCCCGTGACTCTTCCTTCCTGGTAAGTAAAAGCTGGTTATCCACTAGCTCAATATTGATCAGCGGACTAAATTCCCTGCTTAACTCACCCTTTGGTCCTTTAACAGTTACACTGTTACCATCTATCTTAACATCAACTTTTTCTGGAATATCAATTGGCTTCTTTCCAATTCGTGACATTCTCTTCACCTCCATAAAGCGGATTTTTTTCTATATACAGGATGCCCTTACCTGCTATCTGTTTCCTTTTTACCAGACATAACAGATTACTTCGCCACCAACACCATTTTTTCTGGCAGTCTTATCTGAGATAATACCCATTGAGGTGGAGATTATAGCAATACCCAGGCCACCCAACACTCTGGGAATCTCATCTTTTTTAGCATAAACCCGCAAACCAGGCTTGCTAATCCTTTTCAGTCCAGTAATAACCCTTTCATTATTTTCCCCATACTTCAGGTAAATGCGCAGTGTGTTCTGGGGATAGCTTTCAATGATTTTATAATCAGAGATATAACCTTCTTCTTTTAAAATATCAGCAATATTGATCTTCATTTTAGAAGCAGGCATGTTGACGACATCTTTATAAGCATTATTTGCATTACGAATCCGGGTTAACATATCAGCAATAGGATCAGTTACATTCACTTTTCCAACCTCCTTCCATTTTACCAACTGGCCTTTTTAACACCAGGTATTTGGCCCTTGTGAGCCAGTTCACGGAAACAAATTCGACAAAGGGCAAATTTACGAATATATGCTCTAGGCCTTCCACAACGCTGGCATCTGTTAACAGCACGTGTGGAATACTTAGGTTTTCTATTGGCTTTCTCTATTAATGCTTTACGAGCCACTATCTATATACCTCCTTTAATTATTGCTCACGGAACGGCATTCCCATTAGCTTTAGAAGTTCATAGGCTTCCTCATCGGTTTCTGCTGTGGTAACAATAGTGATTTCCAGACCGTGGATTTTCTCGACTCTATCAATATTGATTTCTGGAAATACAATCTGCTCCCTGATACCCAGGTTATAATTGCCTCTACCGTCGAATGATTTGGGAGAAAGCCCGCGGAAATCCCTAATTCTGGGTAGGGTAATATTTATCAATTTATAGAGGAACTCCCACATCAGTTCTCCTCTCAGGGTTACCTTAACACCTACTGGCATGCCTTCACGCAGTCTGAAGTTAGAAACTGATTTTTTCGCCCTGGTTACTACGGGCTTCTGGCCTGTAATCAATGATATTTCTTCAACTACACTATCCAGTAATTTTTGATTATCTTTAGCTTCCCCCAGACCAACATTTAATACTATCTTATCTACCTTTGGTACAGCCATAACACTTTCATAATTAAACTTTTCAACCAGTTTAGGAACAATTTCGTCTTTATATGCAGTAGCCAATACCGCCATTGACTATAACCCCCTTTCCTTACTTATCTACAGTTTCACCACATTTTTTACAAACTCTGACCTTGTTACCGTCTTCTAAGATGTTGATTCCTGTCCTGGCTCTCTTATCACAACGGGGACAGACTAGCTGGACATTGGAGATATGGATAGGCCCTTCCATTTTCACAATGCCTCCCTGTGGCATCTCCTGGCTTGCTTTCATATGACGGCTTAACATGTTTACTCCTTCAACAATAACACGATTGTTTTTTGGTTGAACCTTCAAGATCTTGCCGCGTTTTCCCTTATCTTTACCAGCAATAACTTCTACAGTATCACCTTTTTTTATTTTTCTCATCTTTCTCCCCCCTTTACAGAACCTCAGGTGCCAAGGAGATTATTTTCATATAATTCTTTTCTCTCAATTCACGTGCCACAGGGCCAAAAATACGGGTTCCCCGGGGATTGTTCCCCTTGTCGATTATCACAGCAGCATTTTCATCAAATTTTATATAAGAGCCATCAGGTCTTTTGATTTCTTTCTTGGTTCTTACTATTACTGCATTAACTATTTCACCTTTTTTAACCACACCACCCGGTATAGCCTCTTTAACTGTAGCTACGATTATATCTCCTACACTGGCATATTTTCTACGTGTGCCACCCAGCACTTTTATGCAGAGTAATTCCCGCGCACCGGAATTATCAGCTACCTTTAAACGGCTTTCTTGCTGAATCATCGTAATCCCCCTTTCCCAGCAGAAAACTATTTTGCTTTTTCTATAATTTCAACAACTCTCCATCTTTTTGTCTTACTTAAGGGACGTGTTTCCATAATCCGTACAATATCCCCTTCTTTGCATTCATTGGCTTCATCATGAGCTTTAAATTTAGTGGTTTTAATTATGGTCTTTTTATATAGAGGATGTCTCGTTCTTCTTTCGACAGCAACAGTGACAGTCTTATCCATCTTATCACTTACTACAACTCCAACGCGTTCTTTTCGCTTATTTCTTTCAGCCATCTTGGACCTCCTTCCTATGCTCTCTTAATATTCAATTCCTTTTCCCGCAGGATAGTTTTTATTCTGGCAATATTTCTCTTTACCTCTTTGATCCGCATAGGATTATCTAATTGAGTAGTTGCATGTTGAAATCTAAGATTAAATAATTCTTCCTTAAACTCTTTCAGCTTCTCCGCCAGTTCAACTTCTGTCATCTTCCTTAACTCATCAGCTCT
>JGI24707J26582_10002208_pt1 | contig 14866 bp, 18 predicted proteins | sample BioPla1DNA1_FD_26582 | JGI IMG/M metagenome (IMG submission 26582) | reverse complement strand
GCATTGTTTATAGGAATAAATAAAAGAGTAGAAAGAAGTTATAAAATGCTAGAGTATAGTAAGTCTTCAGCTTCGTCGACAGTTATTTTTTTAATTAAACTGATCTCGTCAATTAAAAACCTTTGTGCTGTTGTTAACATTTGTTTCTCGCTAGAGTTCAAAGGTTTTTTCTTATTTAAGTGAGTTAAATCAAGAACAACTTCAGCTGTTTCTTGTAATGAACCTGATTTAATTTTTTGCATATTGATTTGTTGTCTTTGTTTGGATGTTAATGTTTCATTAGGTTTAGATCGTTTATTATGAAATTTAAGTAAGACTTTTTCTAATGTTGTTGCGTCACTAATTAAACGGACATTAGAATCAGACATCTTATTAACAGGAATCATAACTTTCATGTTGTTTGTTAGCATTTTTATGATATAGTAGTGTCGTTTTTCACCGAGAAATTCTTTTTCTTCAATACCTTTGATAATCCCTGTTCCTTGCATAGGGTAAACAATTTTATCACCAATCTTGAACAAATCTACACCTCCATCCTTATTATGATGATTAATTTGATTATAACATAGATTTTTAAAAATATCAAATANATAATAATATCATGTAAATATACCTATGTCAATATTCAATTTTCTGTGGAAGAACATATAGATCCACATTGAAAATCTAAAATTCCAGTAAGCTTGTATATTACTCTCCCGTTTTTACATTCGAAGCAACACGAGAGACAATCAGAGCGTGAGCCAATGGATATGTCTATTGAGAGATTTAGATTATGAGATTGGATTCTATAGATAAAACAGTCAGTAATCAAAAAAAGTTGTTATTAGTAGTAATTTGTATTATATTAGTATATTATCTAGGGATAGGGGATAGAAAAATAAAAGGAGGAGGCGTCAGTAAATGGCCTATACAAAAGTAGAACTTTTAAATCATCTAGAAGTATTAGGGATTGATCCTAAAGGAACGTTATTGGTTCATTCTTCAATGAAAAGCATCGGAGAAGTAGAAGGAGGAGCTGATACGGTTTTGGATGCATTATCTGAGTATATGAAAGAGGGTTTGCTTGTTTTACCAACTCACACATGGTCTTATATAAATGGACAAAATCCTAAGTTTTATGTAGATCATTCTTCTGTATGTGTAGGTATTCTACCCGAACTATTTAGGAAAAGAGAAAGAGTCATTCGCTCCCTTCATCCTACTCATTCAGTAGCTGCTTTAGGAAAAGATGCAGAAGAATTTGTAGAGGGAAATGAACAGCATGATACCCCTTGTGCTAGAAATTCACCTTGGGGAAAATTGTTGGATCGAAATGCAGATATTATGCTTTTGGGTGTAGATTTAAGGAGAAATACATTTATTCATGGAATTGAAGAGTGGATGAATATACCGGGTCGATTAACAGATGATCACGAACAGCTTTATGTTGTATTGTCTGATGGTACGGAGATATCTGTTCCTTCGAGAAGACACTGTGGAGAATCTTGGTCTGAATATTTTTGGAAAGTAGATGAAATTTGTGAAAAAACCAATGTGATGTACAAAGGATATTTTGGAAATGCACTGGTGCGAATTTGCAAAACACGACCTCTGACAAATCTTCTTAGTGCTATGTTAGAAATAAACCCTGATCTGTTTTCAAATAACCAGCCTCTAGATCTTTCATTATACCAATCAGTCTTTGAGAAAATAGGGTCATAAAGTCATCATCTTAATATGTTTTTTAAATAGGTAATATCATATCCGCTAAGGGAAAGAAAAAGTTGTGAAGGGAAATAAAACAGCCAAATAAAAAAGCCAGTTATATTGTTATCGATAATATTAAATAGAGCTACATTGATATCACACATGAAAAATAAAAACATTCCTAAGGCTATAAATAGAGAGTTTTCTTTTGAATTTGCTTTTTCATTCAATGTTTTTATCGAATCAATTAGATTGATGGAGAGTAGACTTCCGTAAAAGACACTGATTAGGTATAAATGAAAAGGGATGGTACCATGGGGGAGTAGAGGAAAAAAGAGCAATAAAATCAAATTTATCACTAGAAAAATGAATATATTTTTTTTAGATAGTCTATATTTAACCAGATGTCTTAGTTTATGCATGGATTGGACGAAGATAAAGGTGAAAACTCCAGGTGTGGGCCAGTTAAGAATAACAAGAAAAAAATCAGCAATGAGGGTAAAAAAGAAAGCCATTTGTAAGAGTAAGGTATCCTTGTTATTATATCCGTGATGGTTGATCAATAAAGTTAAGGTAAAACAGAGACATATGGCTGTATATTTTAAATAGGAAGAGTGGATACTGGCTGTGTTTTTTGTTATAATATCGATGCTTAAAAATATAAAATAAATGAGTACACTTATAAGAACAATGTTTTTAATCAATACTTTTTTTGTCATAAGAATATTCAAGCTCCTTTAACATTATTCAATTTTTTCTTAGCGAAATAAACAAAAGAAGATAGAAAAAGGTAATTCAATAAAAAATTTTTACTTTTACTATTTTATCTCAATTAATAAATAATATTACGAAAACCATAAAAAATAGGGGGATGACAGTGAAACTTGTTTCATGGAATGTGAATGGGATTCGAGCTTGTATAGGAAAAGGATTTTTAGAATATTTTCAAACTGTTAATGCAGATATTTTCTGCATTCAAGAAACAAAATTACAAGAAGGCCAGATTCATTTAGACTTAGAGGGATATCATCAGTACTGGAATTATGCAGTAAAAAAAGGCTATTCGGGTACGGCCATCTTTACGAAAGCCAAGCCTTTAACAGTGACATATGGAATAGGTATAGAAGAACATGATCAAGAAGGAAGGGTAATTACTTTAGAGTTTAAAGAATTTTATTTAATTAATGTGTATACGCCAAATACTCAAAGAGAATTAACGAGACTTGATTATCGAATGATTTGGGAAGATCATTTTAGGGAGTATATACAAATATTAGATTCCATCAAACCTGTTATTTTATGTGGAGATCTTAATGTAGCACATCAAGAAATTGATTTAAAAAATCCAAAGACCAATAGGAAAAACGCAGGATTTACTGATGAAGAACGAGAAAAAATGGGCCAATTACTCAACGCAGGATTTATTGATACCTTTCGGTATTTTTATCCGGATCAAGAAGAGGCATATACATGGTGGTCTTACATGAGAAAATCCAGAGAAAGAAATATTGGATGGAGAATTGATTATTTTATTGTATCCGAAAGATTAAAAAGAATGCTACAGGATTCGCAAATTCATTCTCATATTATGGGAAGTGATCATTGCCCAATTCTTTTAGAAATTCAGCTTTAAAAGGAGGATGGCGTTGGTTTATAAAAGTGAGGTGTAACAATGTATTTAGTAAGTGCTTGTTTGGCTGGAGTAAACTGTAGATATAATGGAAGTAATACAGTTAATGAGTGGGTGCGAAAATTAGTAGAACAGGGAAAAGCCATTGCTGTCTGCCCAGAACAATTAGGTGGATTACCCATACCTAGAGCTTGTTGTGAAATCATTGATAAAGAGGGTAAGAAAAAGGTCATAAACAAGGACGGACAAGATGTTACAAAAGAATTTATAAAGGGAGCTAAAAAAACCCTAGTGATAGCCCAAACCATTGGAGCTAAAAAAGCAATTTTACAGTCAAAAAGTCCTTCGTGTGGTTATGGTTTTATCTATGATGGAACGTTTTCAGGAAAGTTAAAAGAAGGAAACGGGATAACAACAGAGTTGTTAAGTCAAAATGGGATACAGGTATATACAGAAAAAGAGATTGAAAAGATGAAAAGTAGCCAAGGATCAAAAAAATAGCTACAAAATCAATAGAAAATTGTGCTATAATTTATTTATTGTTTGCATATTTTTTATCTTTACACCTAGGAAGGATGAATGTTATGAAACTAATGTATAAGGGTAAAACAAAAGATGTATTTGATTTAGAAGATGGAAATTATTTGCTTTCGTTTAAAGATGATGTAACTGGTGAAAATGGTGTATTTGATCCGGGAGCAAATACAGTTGGTTTAACTGTTGAGGGAGCAGGAAAAGCAGGATTGCGATTGACAAAATATTTTTTTGAAATATTAAAAGGACAAGGTATTCCTACTCATTATGTTGATGCTAACATTGAAGAATTAACGATGACAGTTAAACCAGCAACTGCGTTTGGCAATGGTCTTGAGGTGATATGTCGGTATCGAGCTGTGGGAAGTTTTATACGACGTTATGGTATGTATGCGAAAGAGGGACAGCCTTTAGATGCTTTTGTAGAAGTTACTCTTAAGGATGATCTAAGACAAGACCCTCCTATTACAGAGGATGCTCTTGCTATGTTAGGGATTCTGACTAAAGATGAATATAAGATATTAAAGCAGCTCACTAAACAAATTGGAAATATTGTTAAAGAAGAATTAGAGAAAAAAGGAATTGAATTATATGATATAAAGCTTGAGTTTGGAAGAATCGGTGAGGAAAAACAAATTGCTTTAATTGATGAAATTTCTGGTGGAAATATGCGAGCTTACAAAGATGGTAGGTATATAGAACCATTGGAATTAACAAAAATAATGTTAGGAGATTAGTAGTAGGAAATAATAAAAAACATTGTATAAAAGCTAGAATAATGGAGGACATTTAGATGAATGAAATTAAAAGAATGTATTATGTAAAAAAAGCCAAAAGAGTAGTAGACGTACTAAATAAAAGAAAATACAATGCTGTTTATGTAGATACTTTAGAACAAGCGAAAAAAATAGTATTGGATACTATTGAAGAGGGATCCACTGTAGCCATGGGAGGATCTGTTACATTACGAGAAATGGATATGATTAACGAAATCAGAAATGGAAATTACAAATTTTTTGATCGTTTTGCACCTGGACTTACATTTCCTGAAGAAGTAGAAGTTTATCGACAAGGATTATTAGCAGATTATTTTTTGACAAGTACCAATGCTATTACAGAAGACGGGAAATTAGTTAATATTGATTCTTCAGGGAATCGAGCAGCTAGCATGATCTTTGGGCCCAAACATGTTATTGTTGTGGCAGGATACAATAAAATTGTAAAAAATTTAGACCAAGCATTGGATCGATTAACAGAAATAGCTCCCATGAATTGTAAAAGATTAAAAAATCATAACAATGCGCCTTGTGTACCAACAGGAGAATGTGTAGATTGTATGGTGGAAGAAAGAATGTGTAATTATATTTCCATTGTACAACAGGGTGGAAAGTTTGAAGGACGATTTACAGTCATTCTAGTAGGAGAAGATGTAGGATTTTAATGATGGTTATCAAAGAATTTGAAATTTGAAAAACTATATTAAAAAGAACATCTTTAAGAGTAAGATGTTCTTTTTAATATTTAATGATTTTAAGGAATAACCAGAACAGTTTTTTTAGAATGTTTTACTACTTTGCTAGCAACAGAACCCATTAGATATTTATCTAACCCAGTAAGACCTTTTTTAGCAATAACAATTAGATCCACATCCATATCTTGGGCTCTTTTTACAATTTCGTCAGCTGGGTAACCAAAAACACATTCTTCTTCAAAAACTGAAGGATTTACAAACTCTCTTGCTTCTTTTAAGACTTTTTGCCCTTGTTCTTTTAAGAGGCGTAACATATCATGAGTAAAAATCGTATTAATTTCAATGACATTAAGAAAAATAACTTGGCATTGAAATTGCTCAACTATGTTTTTAGCCACTTGTAAAGCTTTAAAACTTTCTTTGGATCCATCAACAGGAATTAATATTTTTTTAACTTCCATAAAGATACCTCCTTCTTAGAGTTTTATAACTCAGTTAGGCAATCTTTTTTATAAATTAGGATTAATGATAATATTCTGACTATATATTTATTATAACTTAAAATAAGAACATATGTCAATATTTTAGATCAAATAAAAAACAAATTAATAATGGAGGTTTCATATGTTTCGTATTCAGCCTAAATTTTTGCCTTCTTTAAAAGAGGCGATTTTGTTAACAATCACAATTTTATTTATTATTGGTATTTCAATTATTTATTTTGAGTCAGTACCTCATATTCCAATTGTTGCTTCTATTTTAATTTTAATTCTTTATGGTTTAAGTAAAGATCTTACTTTTAAAGAATTAGAATATGGAATGGGAGAGGGAGCCAAAGCTGCTATTGGGTCTGTTTTTCTTTTTTTCTTTATTGGAATTTTGGTTAGTAGTTGGATTATCAGTGGAACCATTCCTGCTCTAATGCAGGTAGGTCTTACGATGGTTACCCCTCATTTTTATTTTGCCGTTGTCTTTTTAGTATCTGCTTTAGTAGGACTTGGCCTTGGCAGTTCTTTAACTACGGCAGCAACCATAGGAACAGCTTTCATAGGGATTAGTACAGCCCTTGATTTTTCTTTGCCGCTAACGGCAGGTGCAGTTATTTCGGGAGCTTTTTTTGGTGATAAAATGTCACCTTTATCGGATACAACAAATTTAGCAGCATCTATTGCTCGAATTGATTTGTTTGAACATATTAAAAATATGGGGTGGACTACAATTCCAGCTCTTTTAATAACGATGATTTTGTTTGCTTTTTTATCTCCAACAGGACAACAGTTAAATATGCAACAACTTTATGATTTTAATAAGGCATTATCAGATACAGAAATGATTTATTGGTATAGCTTTATTCCCCTTTTAGTTATGGTTATTTTATCCATTAAAAAAATACCTGCATTGCTTACTCTAGCAATAAGTTCTATCGCAGGAATTATTCTTTCCTTTTTTCATTTTAAAGGGCAAGGGGTTTCCCGTTTATTCAATGTCCTTTATAGTGGATATGTATCTCAAACAGGGAATGCAACCATCGATGTTTTGCTAACAAGAGGAGGCATTGAAAGCATGATGTTTACTGTGTCGTTGGTTTTGTTAGCTCTTAGTATGGGTGGACTTTTATTTACACTTGGAATTATTCCGAGATTTTTGATACAAATGGAAAAAATATTAACAAATGTAGGTTCTTTGATTACTGTTACAGCATTAACAGGTATTATGGTTAACTTTTTGACAGGAGAACAGTATTTATCTATTTTAATAACAGGAGAAATGTATCAATCTCAGTTTGAAAAGTTAGGTTTAGAAGGTAAACATTTATCAAGGGTATTAGAAGATGCAGGGACTGTTGTAAATCCTTTAGTTCCTTGGGGAGTGTGCGGAATATTTCTTACAAATGTTCTTGGTGTACCTACAATACAGTATGCTCCATTTGCTTTTTTTTGCATTTTATGTCCTATTTTAACTGTGCTCTATGGTTGGACTGGATGGACTATTGTTGAAAAAAAATAAAAAAGAATTAATAAATTGATATTACATTTAAAAGGGGGAAAACAAAGTGGAAGCAGAAAAATTACTTACAATGGATCCATATATTACTTTAAGTTGGGTCAATACGAAATTGAGAAATCAGTTTGATACCTTAGAAATGCTTTGTGAAGATATGGGGCTATCACAAAAAGAAATAGAGAATCGGCTTGAGCAAGTTGGCTATTCTTATGATCCTCTTCATAATCAATTTATAGGAGAATAAGGAGGTTTTTTATGAAATTATTTTTTATATCTGATTTACATGGATCCAGCACTTGGGTGAATAGGGCTTTAAAAAAATTTGAAGAAGAAAAAGCAGAAATTATTGTTTTGTTAGGGGATGTGCTTTATCATGGCCCTAGAAATCCTTTACCAGAGGCCTATGATCCACCTAAAGTAGCACAGAGCCTTAATCAGTATAAACATAAAATCATTGCTGTACGAGGAAATTGTGATTCGGAAGTGGATCAAATGATGTTGGAATTTCCTATGTTATCTGATTACACAGTAATTTTTCATGAAGATATTCGGATTTTTGCTACCCATGGACATTTATATGAAATAGAAAAAGTTCAATGGCTTTGTAAAGGGGATGTATTTATACAGGGACACACTCATATATTAGATGGGAAAAAGGTAGAAGAAAAGACTTTTTTAAATCCAGGATCCATTAGTTTGCCAAAGGAAGGAAACCCACATACCTATGGAATTTTAGAAAACAAAACGTTTATTGTTAAAGATTTTGAAGGACAGATTATTAAAGAATGTACATTATAGTACAACACCTTTGCTCTTAATAAAAAGCAGAAAGTAATAGGGAGACAAAAGTACGCATTCGCTGAATATATGCACTTGCTTAGCAATTGGCATAGTTTTAACTATGGGCGTGTATCGTTATAAATATTGAAACAGGGAAATAAAGGGGTATTATAGTATACAATAAAAGAGGTGAAAAAATGAAGCATGTAACAATATATACAGACGGTGCTTGTTCTGGGAATCCAGGTCCGGGAGGATATGGCATTGTTCTTTTATATCATGAATTTAGAAAGGAATTATTTGGAGGCGAGGTGGAAACCACCAATAATCGAATGGAATTATTAGCAGTGATTAAAGCATTAGAAGCATTAAAAGAGCCTTGTCAGGTGACTTTATATAGTGATTCTAAATATGTTGTAGATGCAATTGAAAAAGGCTGGGTGTTTAAGTGGAAAAAGAATAGTTGGATGAGAAATAAAAAAGAGAAAGCTTTAAATGTTGATTTATGGGAAAGACTTTTGCCCTTGTTAGATTTTCATGCGGTTCGTTTTGTTTGGGTGAAAGGCCATGCAGATAATGTGGAGAATGAAAGATGTGATTTTTTAGCGAGACAGTTTATTTTACAACAGACAAAATCACAATAAAAACGTAAGTAGTAGTAAGTAGAACAGGCAAGAATATAGAGAAAATAAATGACTACAGAAAGGAGGGGGAGTGTGGAAGTTATACGGATATGGGAAGAATTGGAAAACGAGTTAAAAGTACAAGAGAACAAGGTATCTTTATTTTATTTTACTTCAAAAACATGTCCAGTTTGTCATGCTTTACTACCTAAAGTACAACAATTGGCCTCCTTATATCCTCAGATTTTTGCAGCACATATTGATATTGAAAAAATACCAAGGGCTCAAGGGGAATTTATGGTTTTTAGTGCCCCGACGTTACTATTATTTTGGGGGGAAAAAGAGATTTTTCGTCAATCAAGGTTTATTCGCCTAGAAGAAGTGGAACAATACATACAGAAATATATATAACATTGTATGAAAGGTTCTAGGAGGATGAATGAATTAATGGAGAAGTGGAAATGGAGTTTAAGAGAAACACGTATTTTTTTGCAAGTGATTGTAACAGCTATTACATTGTATATTTTATTTTTTGCTATTCAACATATCACTGTTATTTTTCAATTTTTAATGGTTCTATTTTCCACTTTTTTCAGCATGTTATCCCCTTTATTCCTAGGGATCGTTATTGCTTATTTATTGGATCCATTTGTTAGTTTTTATCAAAGAAAGCTATTTGCTTCCCAAGAGGAACACCGTGGATGGGCTACAGCTTTTACTTACTTATCTCTTATTATAGGTATTCTTTTAAGTAGTTGGTTTATTTCCTACAGTATTAGGAAAGCAGGACAACAAAAGACAATGGAGACCATGATGGAAGATTTTATCAATAACTTTAGTCTCATGATGTTTGATACAGAAAGTTTATTAAAACATATTGGAATTTTATCACAAGGAGATTTCTTATTAGAAAAAATAATGGTTATGTTTCAAAGTGTCATACAAAAAATAGGGACAGATATGATGGGCATTATAATGAAGATAGGCAGCTATCTTCTGACTATAGTGATGGCTTTTGTCATAGCTTTTTATCTTTTAATGGATAAATATAGTATACTAGCTCAAGGAAAGGAATATTTAACTCTTGTGCTCTCTAAAGAATCAATAAAAAGCATGACAAAGAAATGGCAAGGAATCGATTTAATTTTATCTCGATATATTCGGGGGCAGCTTTTAATTGCTTTAATGATGAGTATCTTTATTAGTATGGCTTTAACGATAATAGAAATTGAATTTGCTATTGTAATAGGAATTTTATCAGGAATTGTTAACTTGATTCCTTTGATAGGATCTATTATAGCTACCGTCTTAGCTGTTTTGGTTGCTTTGATGGGAGATACACCTATAAAAGCTTTATATGTATTGATTGTTCTTACTATTTTACAGCAAATAGAAGCCAATGTTATTGCCCCTAAAGTTGTCGGAGAAAAATTAAAATTACATCCTATTACTGTAATTATGTCCATTTTTATTTTAGGTTCTTTGTTTGGATTGCTAGGAATGTTGGTTGCAATACCCTTAGTTGCTTTCATAAAATATGAAATCCAATGGAGTTTCATGAAAAAAACACAGTTTTTTCATGAAAAAGAAAGGAAAGGTGAAGAATATGAATAAAAACAGCAATAGCAATAAATTTATATTTGCTTTTTTAGCAATTATTGTTGTACTTGCTTTTTTTGTAATCACGACCCAAAGAGGATTAGTAGATCAAAGAGAAGCGGTAGAAGCAAGCTGGAGTGATATTGAAATCCAATATCAACGAAGAGCTGATTTGATTCCTAATATTGTAGCTACTGTAAAAGAACAAGCGAATCGAGAGCAGGAAATTTTTACAGCTTTAGCTGATGCTCGGTCTAAATTATCAGGTGCTACGACGAGAGAAGAAGTCATTGCAGCAAACCAAGAAGTATCTTCTGGACTTTCTAGACTATTGGCAGTTGTAGAAAATTATCCAGAACTGAAACAAAATGAAGCTTTTGAGCAGTTACGAGTACAATTGGAAGGAACAGAAAACAGAATAGCAGTAGCAAGAAAAAATTATAATGACGCAGCTCGTAGTTATAAAAGAAAAATTAAAGTATTTCCTACGAATATGATTGCTGGTATGCTAGGATTTACAGATGAGTTTCCTTATATCCAAGCAGATCCTGGGTCTGAAAAAGCTCCTGAAGTTTCCTTTGATTAGGAGTGAATTCAAATGGAAAAAGGGTGTTTTCCAAAAAAAAGAGTATGTAAATTTGTTAGTTTTTTATTTTGTTGTATTTTTTTACTACCTACCTTGGTTTTTGGCCAATCCTACAAGATTCCCCAGCCTACTTTTGAGTTTTATGCTAATGATTTTGCAGATTTATTATCTTCAACGACCATTGATCAAATCAATTATTTAGGAAAAGATACGTATGAATATACTGGAGAGACTCAAGTTGTTTTTGTATCATTGCCAGAAATTCCAGCGTCTTTTGAAGAATATTCCAATGAATTATTTAATAAATGGAAGATTGGTAAAAATGATAAAGGTATTTTGTTTTTAGTGGCGCAAGGGGAACAAGAAATGGCAGCTAGAATTGAAGTAGGGTATGGACATGAAGGAGAATTAACAGACTTAGAAAGTGATTTCCTATTACAAAATTTTTTTAAAGTTCGTTCAGAAGAGGGAATAGAAAAGGCAGTTTTTAATACGTATACGGATATTATTAGAAAAATAACAGATGAAAATTATGCAATCATTCAGAAAGAGTCAGGGCTAGAAAGTTTTATAGCAAGACATCCTTTGGCTGTTTTACTAATAGCTATTCTTATTGTTATTTTATTTATTTTAGATTTTATCTTTTTTGGTGGTTATTTTACTTATTTGATTTTAAGAATTTTAGGCAGTGGTGGTGGCCGCGGAGGAGGCTCTTCAGGTGGAGGAGGCCGTTCAGGTGGTGGAGGTGCTAGTCGTCGGGGCTAGATGATCAAATTAAACCATTTTTGTAATTTTACAAAGATGGTTTTTTATATGTATACAAGTATATGTAAAAAGAAAAAGACTTGACAAAAAGCATTGGTTACCTGTATCGTAAAAGAATAAGAGGATTAGGGAGGGTGAAGAATGGCTATTCGCTTTATTATATCATTATTCTTTGCTATTTTAGTGGCTTTTTTTGCAATTCAAAATGCCAATCCTGTTGAGATTAATGTGTTTTTTGCTGAATATAGGATTTCGCAGGCTTTGGTGATTTTATTTTCTGCTATATTAGGAGGAAGTATTGTTCTATTATTAGGAATGGTAAAACAAATCAAATCAACCTTTAAAATGAAGACAGCTGTAAAGACGATAACCCAATTGGAGGAAGAAAATCAATTGTTACGACATCAGGTTGATCAATTAACAACATTTTGTGAAGAAGATTTTAAAGAATTAGAGATAGAAAGTGATCAAGCAGGAGATCCTAACTTGGTAAAAGGCGTAAATGAAAAATGAATATGTAACTTTTACAAAAACCATTATAGGAGGGATCATTATGAACATGGTGGATCTGATTATTAAAAAGCGCCAAGGGAAACATTTGTCTAAGCAGGAGATTGAATATTTTGTCAAAGGGTATACCAAGGGAGATATTCCAGATTATCAAGTATCTGCCTTATTAATGGCTATTTATTTTCGAGGCCTGGATCAAGAAGAAACGGCTAATTTGACAATAGCTATGGTAGAGTCAGGACACCGGATGAATTTGGACATGATTCCAGGTGTGAAGGTGGATAAACATAGTACGGGAGGAGTAGGAGATACCACGACTCTTATTTTGGCGCCATTGGTAGCTTCTTGTGGAGTTCCTATTATGAAGATGTCAGGAAGGGGACTAGGCTTTACAGGTGGAACCGTTGATAAACTTCAATCCATACCTGGTTTTAATCCTTTTTTATCGATAAACAAGGCCGTTGAAAATGTGCAAAAAATGGGACTAGCCCTTATTGGACAAACAGAAAATATGGTTCCAGCTGATAAGAAACTATATGCTTTACGAGATGTAACAGGAACAGTAGAGCAATTGTCATTGATTGCTAGCAGTATTATGAGTAAAAAAATTGCAGCAGGGGCAGAAGGAATTGTATTAGATGTTAAAGTAGGTAGCGGAGCTTTTATGGAAACGACAGATAAGGCCATTCAACTAGCCAAAGAGATGGTGAATATAGGGAATCGGGTTGGACGAAAGACGGTTGCACTGGTAACAGATATGAATGAACCCCTTGGTATGGCTATTGGAAATGCATTGGAAGTAGAAGAGGCTATTCAAGTTCTTTGTGGAAAAGTAGAGGGGCCCATAAAAGAAGTATCTTTAGTTTTGGGAAGTTACATGTTATATGTAGGTGGATATGTAAATAATATAGAAGAAGGTAAAGCACAGCTTGCCCAAAACATTAGTAATAGGAAGGGATTGCAAAAATTGGCGGAGCTTATTTATGCCCAAGGCGGCAATGATAAAGTAGTGGAAGACTTGTCCTTATTACCTCAAGCTAAAGATGTTATTCCTGTATTTGCAAAAGATACAGGTTATATTCAATCCATGAAAGCACAAGAAATTGGAAGGAGCTCCATGTTATTAGGAGCAGGTAGAAGGACCATGAAGTCGGAGGTTGATCCTGCAGTTGGGATTGTTATGAAGAAAAGAGTAGGAGACTATGTAATGGCAGGAGAGCTTATAGCCGAGTTTCACGTTAACAAAAAAGATCAATTAAAAGAGGCTTTATTTATTTTTGATGAAGCGATTTGTATCGGCTCAGGTAAACCTTCTCAAAAATCGTATATTTATGACGTTATTACAGAATGATTTAATAAATATAAACCATTCTAGAGTAATCTTTTACTCTAGAATGGTTTGGATTTTTGCAGTATCATCTAAATGCTTTAGGTTTAGAATAAGAACGTATCCAGTAAGGATGGCTGCAATAACATCAGATACAGGAGTGGCAAGCCAAACACCTGGTAATTGAAAAAAGATGGGTAAAATTAAAATCATAGGAATTAAAACAAAAACTTGTCGAGAGAGACTTAATAGTATAGCAGTTTTGGCTCTTCCAATGGCTTGAAAATAATTGGAACTAATAATTTGAAAACCAACAACTGGAAGCATGCTTTCAAAAATACGAATGCCTGAAATACCGATAACAATAAAATCTTCATTCGATGTAAAAATTCTTAAAATGACTTGAGGGAAAAATTGAACTACCAAAAAACCAAGGGTAGAAAAAGCGGTAGCAGCAATAATGGCTAGTTTTAATGCATGCTTTACACGATCATACTGCTTGGCTCCATAATTAAAGCCAATAATGGGTTGCACTCCTTGATTAATTCCAAAGATGGGCATTAAAAAAATCATAGAAACACTCATAATGACTCCCATAGCTCCAATAGCTAAGTCACCACCATAGATTTTTAAAGAACGATTAAAAAGGGTGTTAACAACACTAGCTGCTAATTGAACAGCAAAGGGAGCCATTCCAATGGAAAAAATATTGAGAACAATTTTTTTGGATAATTTCATATACTGTGCTTTTAATTTAAGTAGGCTGCGGGAACTAGTAAAATACCATAACACATAAATAGTATTTGCCAATTGAGAAATAATAGTAGCATAAGCAGCTCCTTTGATTCCCATTTTAAATACATAGATAAAGATAGGATCTAAGATGGTATTTAAGACAGCACCTAATAACATGGTTAACATAGCTGCTTTAGGGTTTCCTTCAGCACGAATAATATTATTTAACCCAAAACCTAAGGTATTTCCTAAAGCACCCCATAAAATGATAGTGATATAATCCTTGGCATAGACAAAAGTTTCCTCACTAGCTCCAAAAAGTTGAAGAAGGGGATCACAAAAAATGAGGGCTAAGGTAGTTACAATAACGGTTACAACAATAAGTAAAATAAACGCATGTCCTAAAATATGATTTGCTTCTTCTTGTTTATCTTCTCCAAGTCGGATGGAGATTAAAGAAGTCGATCCAATTCCTACTAGCATGCTAAAGGCCATTAAAATTGTCATAAAGGGAAAGGCTACTCCGATTCCTGTAAGAGCTAAAGGATCAACTCCTCGTCCAATAAAAATTCGATCTACGATATTATAAAGAGCATTTACTAGCATCCCTATA
>JGI24707J26582_10002204_pt1 | contig 14884 bp, 9 predicted proteins | sample BioPla1DNA1_FD_26582 | JGI IMG/M metagenome (IMG submission 26582) | reverse complement strand
CGCGATAAACAAATCGAAGCTATCGGCAAACCAACGAAGTTCTGAAGCACCAAAAGAAGCGTAAGAAAAACCAAGACCGTCTCCAAGCCCTTAGCCTTAGCAGCCTCACTCATGATAAGGGTTGCTACAACTCCGCCCGAGATGGGACCCGCAGCCGGCACTGCAAATTCCTTGCCAACGAGGGGTGAACCTATCAGAAAAAGGACAATCCCCGCGGCTACAATAGCACTTAAGGCTATAATCACGGTCTTCCACTCTTCTTGTAAATCCTTAAGCCTCATCAATGTGCCCATATGCACCATGAGCATAGGGATTAACGCCAAAGAGAGTTTAACAATAGCGGCATCCTCAAATAAGGTCTTGGGAACACCAAACCAAAAACCAACCATAAAAATGATTCCGGAAACAAATAACATGGAAAAAATCGCCTTTGTCCTCTGAGAGACATAATCGCCGATCGCATACACAATAGCAATAACCAGTAGAGCTGTGATGGTGTCCATTGATATTCCTCCTTTTAACTCATAACATTCTTGTCCCCATCCTCATGCAATACCAAGCCACTCTACCCCAACCATGTTTATGCATTCAATATTAAAATCACCTTTCATATTAATCAAATTCTTAAAAATTTTGGCATACACACCAGAGTTTACCACGAAATTCGCACATATTTGATATCACAAGCAAGATGCTCTATCATTGATCGGTATTTATTTCGGAGAAGGGAGAAAAATCATGGATGGAGAGTCTAAGAATTGGTTGTATAGGTATTTTCACCTCGAAGAAAATCATACTAACGTCAAAACAGAAGTCATTGCAGGGCTTACAACCTTCGCGACAATGGCGTACATTGTGGCGGTCGTACCTGCGATGTTGGCCGAAGGCGGCTTGCCAAGAGGTTCCGTTTTAAGCGTTGTGGTATTAATGACAGTTATTACGACAGCAGCCATGGCTCTTTACACCAACAGACCCTTTGCCCTCGGCCCGGGAATGGGAAGCGCAGCCATATTCAGCCTCACCCTTCTAAAGGGTGGCGTGCCGCTTCCCGTAGCTTCGGGCATCATCGTTTTGAGTGGTTTAATATTTATGGCCGTGAGCTTCCTTGGAGTGAGAGATTTCATAGTAAAAATTATTCCACCCAGCGTAAAAATAGCTTTAGGGGCAGGAATAGGTTTATTTATTTCATGCATAGGATTTCGCCAAGCCGGAATAATCGTAGCCGATGCCAGCAAAAACGTCTTAAGCTTTGGAGATCTAGCCCAACCGAAGGTTGCATTAGCGCTTATCGGTTTTATGTTGATACTCTTTTTCGAGAGCAGAAAGGTCAAAGGCGGGATAATTCTTTCCATCATACTGGCTACCCTCATAGGAATTCCCATGGGGATAACTAAGATTCCATCTTCAATAATTACTATCCCGGAGAGCATCGCCCCTTTAGCATTTAAAGTAGACCTTTTAGGGGCTATGAAATTTCAATATTTGCCTTTTCTCTTGGCCTTCTTTATCCCCGACTTCTTCTCTACTTTAGGAACAGTCTTAGGAGTGGGGGCTTTGGGTGGATTTTTAGACGAAAAAGGCAACTTGCCCGGCATCGAGAAGTGTTTTTATGTAGACAGTTGTGCCACAGCTTTCGGGGGGTTATTCAGTTGTCCCGTTTTAACCACCTATCTGGAAAGTTCTGCCGGCGTAGCTGCAGGAGGCCGGACGGGATTAACGGCACTGGTCACGGCTTGTGCATTCATTGTGACCTTCTTTTTCTCGCCACTGGCCTTAATGATCCCGTCAGCGGCAGCAGCACCGGCTCTCATTTACATCGGAATAACCATGCTCAAGTCAATGGCTCAAATAGATTACGACGATTTTACTGAGTATTTTCCGGCCTTCATATGTATTGTGCTTACAATATTCAGCTTCAACTCAGGCAACGGTGTCGCTGCAGCACTTATAACATATGCCTTTCTAAAGCTCGTCAGCGGTAGAGTACGTGAGGTTCACTGGAGCCTTTATATAGTAGCATTTTTAATGGTATGTTATTTTTACACATTAGTTACACATTAGGCCCATACGAAGTTTCCTATTAAACCTAAATCATAGCCTTAACTACATTTCAACCTAGGTTGAAATGACATAAGGGGAGATGAAAAATGAAAATAGATTGTTTATTGACAGATGGGGAAGTTTTTAACGTCTACCTAAAAAAGTGGATCACCGCCGATGTGGCAATCCTCGACGGAAAAATCCTTTTTGTGGGCAATGCCTCATCTGTCGACTTTGAACCTGTAAAGCGCATATCTTGCCAGGGTGGTGCTCTGATTCCGGGATTCATTGACATCCACATGCACATCGAGAGCAGTTTTTTAACCCCGCTTAACTTCGCCCGTGCCGTAGTTGCCCGCGGAACCACGACCATAGTAAGCGAACCCCATGAAATGGCAAATGTACTTGGCGTTGAAGGCATCAAGGGGATGATAGGGGCTGGCGAAAGAGCTCCTATAGATATTTTTTACGGCATACCAAGTTCTGTTCCTTCCACTAATAGCGAACTTGAAACCACAGGTGGCGAAATCGGGCTGGAAGAAATCAAGACTTTGCTTAACGATGAGCAGGATAAGATAATATGCCTGGGTGAAGTAATGAATTACACCGATTTAATGCAACTTCGAGAGTGTCGCGCTATGGACTTTGTCAGATATATGCGCGAACACTATCCTTTTCTGGCTGTAGAAGGTCACGTCCCATCAATTAAAGGATTTGAGCTGTCAAAGGTGTTGTTTACAGGAGTGGACTCCGACCACTGCATGCAAAATCCCGAGGGTTTAGAGGATCGTTTAAGAATGGGCATGTTTGTTGAGTTGCAGGAAAGCTCAATTACCAAAGAAACTATGGCAGTTCTAAAAAACTTAGGCTGCGACGGACGATTTTCCCTTGTGACAGACGATGTGCCTCCGGATAAACTCACAAAAGCAGGCCATTTAGATTTGCTGATAAAACTTGCAGTAGAAAAAGGGTTGCCCTTCGAGTCCGCCATCATTGCCGCCACCCTCTCTCCCGCTGGCAGAATGGGCTTTCGCGACAGAGGTGCCATTGCGCCCGGTAAAATAGCAGATATAGTCTTCCTGCATAAACGAAGCGAAGGTCTTCCTATAACGTGGGTCATGAAGAAAGGGGAAATTGTTTACTCTTCAGCATCCAACTTAAGTGAACCGGTTTCTTTCGATAAATCCTTCAGCGATAAGTTTTATAGGACTATTAATACCCTCCCAATAGAGGAAAAGTTGTTTCACATTGAACCACCGATAAAAGATGGCTACCAAAGATGTCGAGTGATTGAAAAGAATCCGGCTAACACATCTACAAAAGAAATTTTCGTCGACGTCCCGGTAAAAGAGGGTGGTCTGATGTGGAGGGATGTCGGGCTCAACATGGTTGCCGTAATAAATCGATATGGCGGCAATAGTTACGCCCTTGGTTTAGTGGGAGGCAATGTGATCAGGGGTGGGGCTTTTGCAAGCAGCTATGCCCACGACCATCACAATCTCCTCGTCATCGGTGACAACGCAAGAGACATGGCAGCAGCCGCAAATTGGGTCGTAAAATCTCAAGGTGGCATGGTCTTTGTGTCAAAGGGAGAGGCTGAGGCTTGTTTGCACCTTCCAATCGGCGGATTGCTCAGCGAAAATTGCGTCCAAGAGGTAGCCCAAGCAAGCGCTGCCGTAAAAGATGCTCTTATAAACCACGGATTTAAATCTACCAATCCGATCATGAGTATCTGCACCATCACTTTGCCCGTAAGCCCTGCTTTGAAAATAACGGACAAAGGCCTGGTGAATACTTTAAAAGTACAAACCGTCCCCTTGTTTGTGTAACGTAATCCCCGTCAATGACGCAGGGACACAAACTTGATATTCCTATCCCCAGCAAGAGGGAAGAGTCGGCTAACTATGATGCCTTATTTGGTCAGCCGACTACAAACCTGTCATAGGAGGGCCCTAAATCATTACACTACTTACATAACAAACCACAAAAAGACATCCTACCCCATTTTTGTCATTCACGATTAAGAGTAATTAAGACTATATCAAAACAAATCTGCCCATTTTTTAGCAAATTTACCTCACATGCCGAGATATGCTCGCCTTACCTCTTCGCTGTCGAGTAGCTCTTGTGACGAACCTGACAATACAACCCTGCCAGACTGAATTACGTAGCCCCTGTCGGCAATCTCTAGAGCTTCCAGGACGCGCTGCTCTACCATCAGCACCGTGACTCCATGTCGCCTTATTTCGGTAACCGTTTGCAACACCCTTTCTACCAGGCTGGGCTGTAAGCCCAAACTCGGTTCATCCAGGAGTATGATTTTCGGCGCACTCATGAGTCCCCTTGCTATGGCAAGCATCTGCTGCTCACCGCCGCTCATGGTCTCCGCTTTTTGATCGATCCTTTCCTTTAATATGGGAAACAATTCATAGACCCACGCCAGGCGTTGCTCTACTACTTCCCTATTGTCTTCCTTAAAAGCTCCAAGCTCCAAATTTTCTTTCACAGAAAGCTTGGCAAAGACCCTTCTTCCCTCGGGGACGTAGGTGAGGCCTTTTTTAACCATAACGTGCGCATGAAGCCCGGTTACGTCTTCTCCGTAAAACTTGACGGTCCCACCAGTAGGTCGCGACAACCCTGCTATGGTACGCAAGGTTGTTGTCTTTCCTGCTCCGTTGGCTCCAATGATCGCTACGATCTCGCCTTCACGGACTTCGAAGGAAATCCCATGTAGCACAGGCACTCCTTCATACCCGGCACGTAAATCTTTTACTTCAAGCGCAAAGTCTGCCATTACGCCTTCATCCCCCTCAGCCGCTTACTGAATTTTTCGCCCAAATACGCAGCAATGACCCTTTCGTTTTGCACCACTTCGCTCGGCGGGCCTTCCGCTATTTTAATGCCACCGTCCAGGACTACGACTTTATCCGCTATTGGCATTAGCGCCTCCATGATGTGCTCCACTACCAAAAGCGTAATTCCTCTTGCTTTTATGTCCCTTAGCAGATCCATTGCATCTTTAAGTTCGGTGCCCGTCAACCCAGCCATCACTTCGTCAAGCATTAAAAGACGGGGCTGAGTGGCCAAGGCTCTCGCCAGCTCAAGGCGTTTCTTCAAGCCGATGGTGAGACTGCCTGCCCTCTTATTCCTGTACTCTTCAAGATGGCACATTTCAAGGCAAGCCTCAGCTACCTCTAGAGAGGCTTCAAAGCTTGAGGTTCTCAAAAAAGCCCCGACCAGTATGTTATCGAGGACATTCATATCGTTCAAAGGGCGCACTACCTGGAAGGTCCTAACTGCCCCCAGGCGAGCTACCCTGTGAGGAGGCCACCTGGTAATGTCAACGCCGTCATAATAAATTTTGCCTGAAGTTGGCTTGTAAACGCCGGAGACGCAGTTAAAAAGCGTGGTCTTTCCGGCACCGTTGGGGCCTATGAGGCCAACGATGGCGCCTTCTTCGACAACAAAAGATACGTCGTGATTTGCGATAAGTGAACCAAACTTCATCGTTAAGTTGCGTACTTCAAGCAGAGCCATTATTCATCGCCTCCTTTAGCAGCCCTCGAACGATTCGCCAACCAGCTTATGAAGCCCATTACGCCCTTTGGCTGGCGGGTTACGATGAGGATTATCAAAATGCCAAATATTATGAGGTCTACTCCTCCCCCCAGCCCTCCCCATATGGCCCGGGTATATTCCTGCAAGGGGATCAATATGGCCGCACCGAGCAACGGTCCCCAGAGAGTGCCAAGCCCACCCAGGATGGTTATCAACACGAATCTCATGGACATGTCCAGTGACATTACCATCGGCGGGTCAACCCTTAAGTTGTACTGCACGAAAAAAGCGCCGCATAATGCCGCCAGAAAGGCAGAAATTGCAATGGCCGTCAGCTTCACACTCGTACTGTTAACTCCCAAAGACTCGGCGGCTTCCTGTCCGTCCCTCACGGCTCTCATGTAGTAACCTAATTTATGGCCTTCCATCCAGCGCACAAAGGAAAAAACAATGATAAACAGTCCAAACGCTCCGTAATAATATTGAGTTTTCGTCCGAAACCACATGAAGTTCTTCCAACCTTCCTCTATTATTGGGTAGTCAAGCCCCAAGGCTCCTCCTACCCAATACCAGACCATGAAAAGCCGGTTGAATATCTCGACTATGGCAAAAGTTGCTATGGCGAAATAATGTCCTTTAAGCCTAAAGCAGGGGTAACTGATCGCCATGGCCACGATCGCTGCCAATAAAGCTCCCGCTAAAGCGCCAGGCCAGGGAGTAAGGCCGTAAGTTACCACAGCCATGCCTGCCCCGTAAGCACCGATCCCGAAAAAGACCGAATGGCCAAAGGAAACTTGCCCGCAATAGCCCCCCAAAATATTCCAGGCCTGGGACATGCACGCGAACAACAAAATTAAGACCAACACGTGCTGAGCAAATGGGCCCTGAAGCGGTCCAGGGATGATCGGCAGCAAAGCAAGGATAAGGAGCACACTATACCAAAGTCCTCTACTTTTTTTCGCATGATTCATTCCGTCATCACCACCCGAATAAACCCCTGGGCCTGATTAGGATCACAATCAAATAGATTCCGAAGACGGCTACATACTTGAATATGGGTGCAACGTAAAACCCTACCAAGGCCTCCACCAGTCCCACGAGCAACGCAGCGAGTAAAGACCCAACAATGCTGCCGAAACCTCCCAAGGCAACGCAAACAAAAGCTATCAGGCTAAATAGGCTTCCAACCTCGGGGTGCACTGGCATATACATAGGAAGCAATCCGCCGGCGATGCCGACACACGCTCCGCCGATTCCGAAGACCAAGGCAAAAATTCTGGCCGTGTCTATACCCATGAGCTCGGCCGCATCTCTGTCCATGGCAGTCGCCTGTATGGCCCAACCCATCTTGGTGCGAGTTATAAAACGATATATATACATGATTACCGCCAGCGAGGCAATGGCAATTACAAATTGAGGCATGGGAAGAATTATATCTCCAAGAGGTATAACCTTGCCACCCAAATAGGTATCGGACAAAAGTTTGAAGTTGGGCGAAAATCTGTTCAAGCAAATGTTTTTAAGAAGCATCGACAATCCAAAGGTAGCAAGGAGAACGGAAAGTGCTGGTTTGCCTATAAGCTGGCTTATAATTAATTTATAAATTATGACAGATAACAAAAAAACAAATGCCCCCGAAGCGATCCAAGAGATCAAAGGATCTGCGTGCATCAAAAAACCTAACCAATAGCTCACATACATTGCCACCATCAAAAACTCGCCATGAGCAAAATTTATGACATCCATGACACCCCAAATAAGGGATAATCCCACCGTTATGAGCGCATAAAGCATGCCATTGAGCAATCCGTCGAGCACAACCTGAAAGAATACGGCCATTGCAAACTCCTCCTTAATTTTAAGCGTAGAGAGAAGGCTTTGTTAAAAGCCTTCTCTCTACGGTCAGTCAAAACAAGTGGCTATTTACGTTGATCCCAGGATGGCATGGGAACGACAGGCTCGGTATTCGCAAATTCTTCCGGAAATACCCGCAGGTATTGACCCCCAATGAGCTGAGTTATTGTGCTCATGGCCCTTATATTCTGACCACCTGAAGCAAAGGCCACTTTACCGCCTAAGGAGAGGGGAGAATCCCACTCATTGGCATATAAAGCATCAACGATTTTTTCCGTGTCAAGCGAACCAACTTTTTCAATTGCCTGGGCCAAGATTAACATGGCCACAGCCTCTTGGATGCTATCGCTATCGAAAGGAACGGGTGGATCTATTTTAGTCTTATAAATTTCTTCTACAGGGGCAACAGCAGGCATCAGTTCTGCCAGCTCGGGAGAATAACCAGTAGTACCCATGAAGTAATCTCCGTCGCTTCCGAGTTGTTTTGCGATCAGGGGATCCTGATAACCGGAACAATAATTAAGTGATACTTTGGGGAGCCAGGAAAGCTGTTTCATGGTTTTCACCCAAAGTATGTAATCCGCGCCAAGACATGCACCAAACACCACGTCGGGGTCTTTGCCCTTTAACATTTGCACTTCGCTGTTAAGGTTTGTAGCGCCCGGATTGAAGGCGACATCGGCCACATATTGGAATCCTGCATCCTCTATGGCCTTCTCTGCCTCTTGGGCAGCGTGTTTGCCAAACTCCGTATTCTCGTAAATGACCCCAAATGTCTTATAGTCAGTTCCCTTTGTTTCATTTAACCATTTAACGAAGCTAACGAATTCGATGGATTCCGTCTCATCGGTTGGAGCCATGCGAAAGAAGTATCTAGTACCTCTCTTCGTGAGCTCGGCAGAGCTCGAACACCCGCACATGAATATCTTCTTTCTTCGCTCTGCCACCAGGCTTGCTGGCTTCGTAACAGCGCTGTTATAACTTCCTATGATGGCGAAAACCCCCTCCTGATCGTAAAGGCGCTCTGCTTCGGCCTTACCCACGTCAGGCTTACCCTGATGATCGGCGTGCACTAATACAATTTTGTGGCCTCCCAAAATGCCTTCCTGAGCAGCTAGTGGAACGGGAATATCCGGATAGGAATTGTTTATAACGTCAACCGCGGCCTCAACTGCAGCCTTACACCTTTGCCCTGCCAGTGCTACCGGTCCCGTTAAAGGAAAAAGCGTGCCGATCTTGATCACCTTCTCCTCGGAGTAAGCAGCGCCACAAGCCACCATACCCACCAAGAGAGCAACAACTGTAAGAGTCATAAACTTTTTACCCAATCTCCCACGCATAGCAAAAACACCTCCCTTTTAAAATAATTACGTGAATGCTTTGCTATCTGAATAAAGTATATTGCGCAATAAAACAGGTGTCAAAGGACGACGATCCCTTTAGGCAACTTTGAAAGAGGTCGACAACCGTCCTTTGTTACAACCACAACATTTTCGATGCGAATGCCTATCTTGCCGGGGATATAAATTCCGGGCTCTATGCTGAAAGTCATGCCTGGTTCCAGAGGCATTTTGTTGCCTTCCATGATGTAAGGGGCCTCATGAATTGCTACGCCTATCCCGTGACCTAGTCTGGTGTTAAAATATTTTCCATAACCGGCCTCTTCTATGACCTTTCTTGCCGCCCTATCGACCTCTTCGGCCGGAACTCCAGGACCTACCGCAGCTTCACCGGCCTCCTGAGCGCGCAGGACTACGTCGTAAAGCTCTTTTTCTTCTTCTGTCGGCTCACCCACGAAAACAGTACGGGTGGTGTCGGAACAATAGCTTTCATACCTGCACCCAAAGTCGATGAGCACCAGATCGCGTTCTCTTATGACCCCTTTGGCACCGTTGTAATGGGGCTTTGAAGCGTTTTCCTTTCGCGCAACGATGACATCAAATGCGGGACCGTCAGCACCGTGCTTTTCAAAAAGCTCAAGAAGTTTTTTCTTGATTTCACCTTCCGTCATCCCCGGTTTTATAAAACCTAAAAGCTCTCTAAAGGCTGCGTCGGAAATTTGCGTTGCCTTTTCCAGCTTTTCTACCTCCGAAGGGCTCTTAATTATCCTCATCTTATCCAGAAAATGCCATCCATTTAATAGCTTTACCCCATGTCGATCGGCTATTTCAATGGCGTCCACGGCTCTCACGCCAAAATTAACGGCAAGTTTCTTGCCATTAAGACCAAAATCGTCCATTGCCTCGGACAACGTCGGATAAAACCAATCCTTATCCTCCCATACGTATGCGGGCGTCTCTTTGCCAAATGCTGCCTCAAATTCTTCTATGTACAGATAGGGCGTGACGAAAAAACACCTACCGTCTGACAAGACGAAAAGCCCCTTGAATCGCTCGCATTCCCCGGTTTTCAGCCCGCTTAAGTACTCCAAATCATCACCAGGGCCCAGAAGAAAAGCGTCAATTCCCTTGCTTTGCAAATCACTTGAAATTTCCTGCACCTTATTTTTGTCCAGCATCTTCAAATGCCTCCTTCGTATAGTGCCTTTTATTCTTCATACAAAACAATTGGTGTAAATCTCTATACACAGTATATCCCCACTGAGAAAATACATAAAAAATTCACTGTAGAAATGCCAGTTGTGGGTTAAAAACACCGGAGAGTTTGAATAACATAACCTTTGAGACTGTTTGTTTCTGTCGTCATTCGCCTTCCGCTGCAACAGAATTTTTGCCTTTAGCTTTAGCGTTGTAAAGGGCTCTGTCAGCCCTTTTCATTGCTTCTTCTAATGGTTCGTCTGTCAAAAGCCTGGATATTCCTGCGCTAACTGTCACGTTAAATCCTGAAAATCGTCTACCTTCTATGTTGCGTCTCAACCGATCAGCAATGCATAGGGCTTCATCAACCGTAATCATCGACACAATTAAAAATTCATCTCCACCCCATCTTACAAAGAGATCATCTTTCCTAATCGTCTCTCTTACCGCTTCGCTTAATTCCCTTAACACCGAGTCTCCTGCCAAATGACCGTAAGTGTCATTTATCTTTTTGAAATCATCGATATCTAATAAAATGAGGCTCAAACTCTTTCCCAACTCCCTGCACTTAGCAATCATATCGGGCAGTTTATCCCGCAACCCATTCCTGTTCAAAATTCCTGTTAAAGAATCTATTGTGGAACTGGTGTAAAGCCCTTCTATCAATTGTGCGGTTTCTGCCTCTTTGAGTCTTTCTTCAGTAATATCCCAGAATACTCCGGCGAATATCGACGGATTGCCCTCGAGGTCGCGTTCAACCACAAGTGCAGTAGCTTCAATCCATATATATTCGCCATTTTTCCTCCTAATCCGATAATTCGCTCTGTAATTATCGTTTATGTTTTCAAAAACCCTTTGCAATGACAGACTAAATTGTTCCAGTTCTTCGGTATGCACAAGCTCCTGAAATTGAGAAAAACTTTTAATTTCCTCTTCATCATATCCAAGAAGTTCATATCCGAGGGAATTCATCCATAATTCGTCCGTTTTAACGTTGCATTCGAAGTAGGCTACATTGCTTCTCATCAAGGTCAATTCCAACCGCTTTTTTTGCCCCCTCAATGATTCTTGCATTTGTACCAATGCAGTGACATCCGTCATAATGATAAACGTCCCCATAAGGCTTTCACCATTCCTAACCGGTCTTTTGCGGACGTTTAAATAACGAATCTCACCGGATTTGTCCCTAAAAGTAATTGGGGTGGCTTGAAACTCCTCCTCATTCACGACGTAATTTGAATTATTCAACTCTATATTTCCCACAAGGGATATATCAGAAACGCAATCGCTGATCTTGCATCCCTTGATCTGCCCACAGGTGGGCGAAAGGTAATTTTTAAAGGCTTTATTCCACAGGACAACGCGCTCATTGTCATCGATGTAACACATGGCATCTGGGATCGTTTCCACCAATTGTTTTAAAAAGGCCACCTCCCGCTGTAATGCCTCTTCAGCTCTTCTGCGTCTGTTGAAGTTAATTAGCAAAAGCAATACCAGGACAGACAAAATCGAAACGACACATATAGCAGGCAAAAGGACGTTTTTATATTTTATGTAAAAGGTCTCTGGAATGTTTAACAGAATATGGTTCTTTGGGAGCGAAGAACGAGCTATACCAAACTTTTTGAGCATGGGATAATCTACCAAGAAATTTTTCGGAAGATCCAAAACTATGGGTATATATTTGACTTCTCTTCCCGCCAGTACGGAATTCAAAATCCTTACGACGGCTTCTATTTGTGCTTCAGGCGTCGGAGCACAAGATGCCAGAGCTCCGCCAAGATTTACAAGGGGAGTCAATAACGTTACAACAGGCAGAGCTACGCCACGTAGCAACTCGCTCACTTCTTCTACAGAATACACATTGTTTTGCTCATCCCTCAAGTAAGAAAGCAGGAGAATTACGGACCCTTCGGGAGCGTCTTCGAACCTTTTCTTCATTTCGTTCCAGGGCAATCCTATGAGATATTCCACAGAAAGATACTCTAATCTTTTAAACACGAGTCTGGCCTTTTCGTACAAATCGATGCCTAAGGTTGTTCTGTCGGTCACGACAAATACATGTTTTACGGGCAATATTTGAAGCATTAAATCCACATTCATCGATACATTCATATCCTCGAACACGCCAGTCATGTTTCTTTCCAAAGCGGCAAAATATACCAACGCTTTGTTGGCAATGCTTCCAAAGATAACGGTGAGGTCAGATAAATTTTCCAGGTCCTTTCTTTCTGTTAATAAAAATTGCAGGGCATCGTCGTCGAAGCAGAGGATACAATCGAATTTGCGATTTCGATACTTAGATATAATGTATTCTTCAAACGGACCATAATAATTGGCAGGATCAAATCTCTTAGCATCAAGGTATTCATAAAAAATGTTGACCGTATTACTGCTTTTATAAAACTCTTCTTTGAGGGTGTTATTAAATACTCTGGTGTAAATATATTCCGGATCATATGAATGCAGCACCAAAATATTGCGTTCATTGCATAAAGCGGTAGGAGTGAATGATAACAATACAATGATGCACAATAATAACATCTTGCCATCTGCGTATTGCTTCGCCAATTTTCTTCTCATAAATCTTCCTCCGCAAGAAATCTAACCTTATAGGCTTAATGAAAAGTTCATCCCATATTCTCCAACTTAATCCCTAACTTCCCTTTGTACGGTGAAAATAGGAACAAACCTTAGTCTGTAATAAATTATCATGTTAATGATTAGATGCAGAGGGTGTTTCTTGTAGGGCTCATTATAATTTATCCTGCTATTATTATAATACAATTAATTTTGCTGTAAAGTTCTTATAGTTTACATGAACTTCCGGTTTTACAAGTTTCAAATTTTGTGCGACAATAAACTTGTGAGCTTTTAAATCAAAACCTTTAACATCTTCTGCTGAAAAGCAAGTTGCCCTTGATAATATCCCGATCCTATAGTGATATCTCAATGACATATAATATATTTTTCAAATGGAGTTAGTTGATTTTTTAAATATTCCAAATGCAAGGAGGGTGTAGCAATTGACCGTAAAACGAAGGCTCATCTTGTTGTCGGCAGGAATCTTGATAACTTTATGCGTAGTGGGTTTTTTGTCATATCAGGGAAGCCGTACAATTATAATCGAACAGATAGATCAAGGCGGAAGGCTGGCCGCTGATACTGCCACCTCTTCTTTATCCAACTGGATCAACATTCGTACCAGTGTTGTCAACCTGATGGCAGAAAATATCACTTATATGTGGGAAAATTATGGAATATCAGGTTATCTTGTCAAGGATTACTTGGCAAAGACATACGATCGACATAAAGATCTGGGATTTATCGAAATTTACATGTGTACTCCAAAAAACGAGTTCATGAGCGCCACGGGTTGGGAACCTCCGGCCGATATGGATATGCGCAAACGCCCCTGGTATGTTGAGGCAGAAAAATACAGTGGCGTAATATTTACAGAACCCTATGAAGCAGTAAATGTAGAAGGCTTTGTAGTCACTGCAGCAATTGCCGCAAGGGACAAAAAGGGGAAGCTGCTGGGCGTAGTCGCAGCCGATATTTTGATAAAAGATATTATCGAATTTGTTACGTCACAAAAGCTCCTCGGTTACGGTTATGGCATATTGGTCGATCAGAATGGCAATATCGTGGCTCACCCAAACAAAGATTACATCATGAAGCTCAACTTAACTCAACCATCTGCCTTGGTTTCGCAAGACCTTGCATCCCTTGCCCAAAAGATGATAAAGGGCGAAAAATCTGATGGCGTATACACCATGAACGGCGAGAAAAGAAAGATTTTCTTCGCTCCTCTCGACAATGGCTGGAGCATAGGTATCACGGCCGCCACGGACGAAATATTTTCTCCTCTGATCAACGTAGGAATACGGCTTTTTGTAATAGGAATCATATGTTTAGCGGTATTAGGATTGCTTGTCTTCTTCACGGCAAAGGCCATCACAGATCCTATAGGCAAGCTCCTAAACGTAGCTCAAAGCGTCATCAAGGGCGAACTCACCGCTAGGACTTCTTTGCAGGGAAGCGATGAACTGGCCCAGGTGGGAAGGGCCTTGGATCAACTGATAGAACACCAGCAACAAATACTCCTCGGTCTCAGGAGTCGCAGCGATAAACTTTCACAGGAGGCTACAGCTTTGGACGAGATCTCCGATGCAACGTCAGCATTTGTCAACGTAATAACCAAAGAAGCCGAAGAATTAAAGGAAATTGCCGAGGACAACGCCGATGCCATATCTTCGGCAAATGCAGGCATAGAAGAAGTAGCCTCCGCCGCCCAGGGCGCTGCAAAAGCAGCTGCCGAAGCCTCGAATCAAGCGGAAATTTTAAGAGGAAATGCCCAGGAAACTGGCGATTTGATAACCAACGCTGCAAAACGGGTAACAGAAATGGCCGATTCATTCCGTCAAATTGCCAAGGTAATTTCGCAATTGAACAAAAGGGCCGGACAAATCGGAAGCATTGTCTCAACCATCTCAGGGGTAGCCGATCAGACGAATTTACTGGCTTTAAACGCAGCCATAGAAGCTGCGAGAGCCGGCGAGCATGGCCGCGGTTTTGCGGTCGTCGCTGATGAGGTAAGAAAACTTGCCGAAGAAAGCAACGAGGCGGCCATGCAAATAGGCTCTTTGGCAAAATCTATCATAGAGGAAACTTCACAAGCCGTAGAAGTCACAAATAAGGGCGTAGAACTAGCTGCTGCGGGGGAAAAGGAAGCTTTATTGATGGAAAAACACATAGAGGACGTCTTGAAGGCCATCGAGCTGATAGTGGATGAGATCCAAAACGTCGCTGCCACTGCAGAGGAACAATCGGCGAGCACGCAAGAAATGGCTGCCTCCATAGACAGAGTTGCACAAGGGGTAGAATCAACTCGG
>JGI24707J26582_10002199_pt1 | contig 14897 bp, 15 predicted proteins | sample BioPla1DNA1_FD_26582 | JGI IMG/M metagenome (IMG submission 26582) | reverse complement strand
ATCAAAGCTCTTGTCAACTACTTTTTTTAATGTTTTTCTTACCATTTTTCAACTGCTAAGAAACTTTAAAAAGTAGAACGGAGAAGGAGGGATTTGAACCCTCGCGCCGCTATTAACGACCTACTCACTTTCCAGGCGAGCCCCTTCAGCCTCTTGGGTACTTCTCCAAATGATTAGTAGTTGATTTATAATCTCAACCATATCATTTAATTATGATATCAATCTTACTTTTATAAAGTGATTTTGATATCGAGCGGAGAGAGTGGGATTCGAACCCACGGTCCCTTGCAGGATCACTGGTTTTCAAGACCAGCTCCTTAAACCACTCGGACATCTCTCCAAACGTCGCTTAGCTAGTATATCATCACCACAAAAAAGTGTCAAGAGTTTTTTAGCCTTTTTTCTTGGTTTTTTTATTGGAATTATTTGTATTGTCCGTACTACTCAGATAATTCCTTGTTTAAAAACGCTTCTGCAATGGTTAAATCCTCTGGTGTTGTTATTTTAATATTACGGTAATCCCCTGGGATCATCTTAACAGGTTTTCCAAGATAGGTTTCATATACCATTGCATCGTCTGTTATTGCAACCTGATTTTTATTATTCTCTTTATAGAAAATAGTATAGGCTTTTTTTATAGCTTCAAATGAAAATGCTTGAGGAGTTTGCGCCAGCCACATTGTATTTCGATTAGGTGTGGATGTAATATATCTATTCGAATCAACAGTTTTAACTGTTTCTTTAACGGGTGTACCAAAGATACAAGCATTATGATCTATAACCTGAGAAATCATCTCCTCAATAAACTCCTTTGTTATAAATGGTCTGGCTCCATCATGTATTAGGACATAATCCGTTTCTTCTATATGAAGCAATGCTTGATATACCGAATCATACCGCTCTTTACCACCTTCGACGATTTGAGTAACTTTATTTAATTGATAGGGTTGTATGATATTATTGATACAATATTCCTTTTGGTCGCTTCCAGTAACCAATATAATCTCATCCACACTGCTATCTTCAAATGCTTTAAGCGAATAATATAGTACCGGCTTATCCCGTAAAATAAGAAATTGTTTTGCCACTGGTGTATTCATTCTATTTCCCTTACCCGCAGCTAGTACTATCGCCGTTATTTTCTTTTTCTCCATATGCTACTCCTTATAATCTATCACTGTAGCTACTACATAATAGCATTTTATTTATCGTTGTCCAATCTTTAGGTTCGGTATCGCATTTAAGTCAAGACCACTTCTAGTACCTTTTACATATTCATAATAAGCTGCCGAAGCAATCATTGCGGCATTATCAGTACAGTAGATTGGGGATGGGTAAAAGAGGGAAATTTCATTTTCCGTACATGCTTCCCTCATCGCTTCCCTTAGCGATGAGTTTGCTGCGACTCCCCCTGCTATAGCCACTTTATTAATGCCAAAATTCTTTGCTGCAGTAATCGTCCTCGTTACCAGAACATCCACCACTGCCTCTTGGAAGGAAGCTGCAACGTCAGCACGATTAATCTCTTCCTTTTTCATTTCACATGTATTTATATAATTTAATACTGCAGATTTTAAACCACTAAAGCTAAAATCATACGGTGCCCCTTCTATATGAGCCCTTGGAAATGCGATGGCATCTTTCCTGCCTTCCTTCGCTAATTTATCAATCTTTGGTCCGCCAGGATATCCTAAGCCTATTGCTCTTGCAACCTTATCAAAGGCCTCGCCTGCTGCATCATCATGAGTATAACCGATAATTTCATATTCACCATATTCTTTTACCAGAACAATATGAGTATGTCCACCTGATACAATCAGACATAAAAATGGTGGCTCCAACTCCTTATTCTCAATATAGTTTGCTGATACATGCCCCTCAATATGATGAACACCAACAAGCGGCTTGCCTGTTGCAAAACTTATAGCTTTTGCTTCAGCAACCCCAACTAGCAACGCACCAACCAGACCAGGTCCATAAGTTACACCGATTGCGTCGATATCCTGTAAAGTAACTTCCGCTGTATTTAAAGCTTCTTCAATTACCTGATTGATTTTCTCAATATGCTTCCTAGATGCAATCTCAGGTACAACGCCTCCGTAAAGTTTATGCAGGTCTATCTGAGAAGAAATAATATTTGATAATACTTCTCTTCCATTCTTAACTACTGCTGCCGCTGTCTCATCACAAGATGTCTCTATACCTAAAACTAATGTATCTTTTGCCATGTTTTCCTCCGTCAATCCCTATTCTCCCTCAGGGATATAGTTCCATCCAAGTATTTTCCAATTCCCGTCACTGTCTTTTCGAAGTAGGAATCTCCATTCTTGCAAATATTTTGCTTTTTCTTGGAATGTATAGATAATATGAATTGTTGCATATTCCCTTCCATCAATCTCGTCGATTACATTATCGTCCTCATTGACAAAAGAGAAGTTTGTTATTAATCGCTCTGCATTTCTCCACGCAAGAATTTCTGTATATATATTATTGAGATAATCCTCTTCCGGATTAATTTCCAACAATTCAGTATCATATAATTCCCTGATTTTAAATGCAAGAGCATTTATCTGCTCCTCTTCTAAGTCGGTATATAGGGTCTGTAACATTTTGCTATAAAGCTTTACAACATCTTTAGGCGTTGCCGGGTAATATAGCTCCAAGTCTTTGCTTAACAGTACTTCCACTTCCGATAAATCTTCCTCTAAAGGTTTCGTCCGTTTAGTTATATCGTAATAAAATGTTATTAATATAATAGCAACCAAACTCATTGTTAATATAGTTGCAACTGTCCTTTGCTTTGACTTTCCCATACCGATCCCTCCCTGCAAATCTTATCATTCGTTTTTATCAAATTCCAAGATAACACTTTTACGATCTTTGCCCAGTTTAGTATTTGGGAACACTTTTCTGGTTTCTCCGATAAATTCTTCTGGTCTTACCAATGATGGACTATAATGTGTAAGCCATAATTCCTTCACCTTTGCATCCTTTGCCAGCTGGGCTGCTTCATAGAAAGTCATATGCTTATATTCCTTTGCCTTAGAATCCCGTTCCTTTTCACCATACATACCTTCACAGATAAATAAATCCGAATCCTTGGCATTCTCCATAATCGCCTTGGTGGGCCTGCTATCCGTACAATAGGTGAGCTTAATTCCTTTTCTCTCCGGCCCGATTACCATATCAGGTGTGAATACTTTTCCATCATCATCCGTTATGGTTTGTCCTTTTTGCAAACGATTCCAGTATTTTTGAGGCACCTGATTCTCCAATGCTTTCTCTGGAAAGAATCTTCCACCACGTCTTATTAAGATGGTATATCCATAGCAAATCACATTATGTTTTACTTGAAACGCCTTGATTTCATAGCCATTAATCTTAATCGTTTGCTCTGCGCCTGTAAGTTCTATAAATTTTAATTCAAATGGTAGTTCCGGTGCAATTACCCGTAATGATTTTACAACCCGTTCCAATCCACGTGGGCCAATAAGCGTTACCGGTTTCACCCGATCCGCATTTCCCATGGATAATAGCAGTCCAGGTAAGCCACTGATATGGTCACCATGATAATGGGTAAAACAAATTGTATCTATCGAATGAAAACTCCAACCTTTTTCTCTTATTGTAATCTGAGTACCTTCTCCACAATCAATGAGTAAGCTACTTCCATTATATCTAGTCATTAAAGCAGTTAACCATCTGCCTGGCAGTGGCATCATTCCGCTCGTTCCCAACAAACATACATCTAACATTTTTTATCCATGCCTTCCTAATATCATTTCCTTTTCATTTTACCACATTTCCTACATAATATAAGTAGGTTTTTATTATTTTAGCAGTATTATCTATTCCTTGTCAAAATATTTACCAGGGGATACTCCTTTCACAAAGCCTTTACTTGAGAGACTGCCAAAGTCTACTTTATAGCTTTGCAATCGAGTTCCTTACTTTAACCCATTAAATTATGCCCTTGCTGGACGCACATAAAAAAGAGTTGGGATTGACCCAACTCTTTTTTACATGATTTGTTAGCACCCCTGCTACACCTTATAAGACCTCTAGTTTTCTTCTTATCTCTACCGGAATTTTAAACTCAGAAATTAAACTTTCATAGCATTCTTCACATAGATTAAAGCGATGCACTTCCATGTCTCTCCCAGAGAAATATCCCCATTCCTTGGTTGCCTCAAATGCATCTTCTTTTAAGATACCATTTTCCTTTTTTATACTTCTCCCGCAACAATTACAAAGTAGTGGAATATTGCTTTCCATATTATCGCTACCTGCTCTTTTCACGTTTTATCCCCTCCTGATTAATGCACACAACTTCTGTGGTATCATTATAATGCTTAAGGCCTCATATTTACAGTGGTAATTACTGTATTGATTTAAGCCACATAATAACTGCATCCTCAGTAGGCTTGGAGTAGAAATCTTTCCGGATCCCTGCTTCTTCAAAGCCTAACCGTTTATATAAGTTTATCGCTGGTACATTGGAGGAACGCACCTCCAGAGTAAATGCTTTAATCCCATTCTTTTTTGCCTTATCTAGAAGTTTGCCAAGTAGTTGATAGCCAATCTGCTGCCTGCGAAATTCTTTTCGCACTGCCACATTATAGATAAAGCCTTCCGGAGGTATTCCCCAATAACCACAATAGCCTGCAATCCGTCCTTGCACTTCCGCTACCAGGTACCCGTTATTGGCATCCTTTAAAGCTTTGCAAAAGTCTTCTTTACTCCATGGTTCTGAGAATATATCCTGCTCAATTCTACTAATTTCTATCAGGTCTGATTCCGTCATATTACGAATCACCATAGGTTACTCCGTTCTTTGCAATTTATCATTTATTTTTTCTTGGCGCTCTCTTTCTGCTTGTGAAAGCCTTAGATAAATCGGTGAGTGCTCCGCCGCTGTCTGTACTTTATTTTGCTTGTAGTATTGAATTCCTAAGCACCCTATGGCAGAAGCTCTTTGCCTACTTAAATGGGCTGGTGCAAACTGATACTCCACTTTCGTTTGCTCTTGGATTATATTCTTATATACGCTTGTCCCATCTCCTAGATAAATAACCCCTTTACCCATCTGGTTTATCTGTGCAATCATATCTTCGATAGCCGCCGCTTTTTGTTCAACAAGTATACGTAAACTACTCTCATGAAAATCATAAAGTCCTGTATATACTTGATTTCTTCTTGCATCCATCATTGGGCAAATGAGATGGTCAGTTCCAAACAAATTATAGGCTAACCCATTCAAAGTTGGAACCGGTATAATAGGTACGCCTAGTGCCAATCCCAAACCTTTTGCTGTAGCAGAGCCAATTCTTAACCCCGTAAAGGAGCCAGGTCCCTCTGCAACGGCAATGCCATCTACCTCTGATAAATCTAAATCTATCATTTTCGTAATCTCTTCCAACATAGGTAGCAGCGTCTGTGAATGCGTCTTCTTAAAGTTCACTGTATATTCCGCCAATACCGCATCCTCGGTTACAATTGCCACAGAAGCAACAAGTCCCGAACTATCTAAGGCTAGCAATTTCATTCCTTTTCCATCCTCTCTATCTTACCTTTCCCTTACATCATTATCAAGAATTTGTAATGGAAATTTCCCGATAATCAAAACCTTTTTCTAAATCCTTCTTAATCGTTATTGTTACTAAATTGTCCGGCAAAATCTCAGTAATTCGTTCTGCCCATTCAATCAGACATACACCTTCTCCATAGAAGTAGTCCTCATAACCAATCTCATCCATCTCCTCTACATCTCCAATACGATATACATCGAAATGGTATAGGGGTAGATTTCCTTCATACACTTGAACAATAGTAAAGGTCGGGCTGCTTACGGGACCCTCGACTCCACATCCCTTAGCAAAACCCTGTGTAAATACAGTTTTACCTACTCCAAGGTCACCATTAAGACAGTAAACATCACCTTTTTTAGCCTGTTTACCCATAGTAACTCCCAGCTGGTAAGTATCCTCTGAACTAAAGCTATCTATTTTCATACAATTTCCTCTTTTCAATTTAATAAGCATATTCAACAAAGCACCTTTACGAATGCAATTCCTTAGTAGCTTATTTTTCGCAATCATTATAGCAGAAACAATCAGAAAAAGATAGAGTTTCTTTAAGTTAGTCCTCGAGAAACTCTATCTTTCACCTATTCTAATTTGATTAATTAAGTATGAATATCAATATATGAATTAAATTCGGCAATCATCTAATCACGTGAAGCTTTTTAGTCATGAAAACCTTTAATAATGCGGCTTACTCTTTTATATAGTAGAAGAGTTACTAGAGAAACGATAATTCCTTTTAAAAGGTTAAAAGGTGTTACAGCCAATAAGATAAAACCGGATAAACTTTGGATGTTAGGGTTAACTGCCGTACCCATCTCAATCAAGGCTTCCATAGGCATATTAAATGCTTTTGCAAATACCGGAAGTAATAAATACGCATTTAATACACTTCCGACTGCAGTCATAAATACAGTTCCAATAATCAAACCTATGGTCGCGGATTTTCTCGTTTTTTTCGATTGATAAAGCATTGCTGCTGGCACTACTAATGCACATCCTATCAGTAGGTTGGCAAACTCGCCAACAAATGCCGTCACTGTTCCATTTATAATTAGGTTTAATAAAATCTTTATAAATTCAATTACCACACCTGCAACTGGACCTAAAGCAAATGCTCCAATCAATACCGGTACCTCGCTTAAATCTATTTCATAAAAGCTTGGAGCAAACCATAGGGGTATTTCAAAAAGCATCAGTATTACGGATATCGCAGATAGCATTGCAATAGTGGTTAATCCTCTTGTTGAAGTCAAACTCACCTTGTGATTCAGTGTCTTTACGCTAGTGTTACTAACTTTATTCATTGCATTCTCTCCTTTTCTACAAAGGGAAAACTCTGGGTTCGCAGTAAGATGAGATTTTTGTAAATAATTATATCTGATTAAATTAAAAAGCTAAAATAAAAACCCTGATTATAATATAATCAGGGCTACAAAAATCCACAAAAACATACTGCTCTTCTCACATCCAGACTTTACTGTCGGTTTTGGAATTTCACCAAATCAATCTTTGATAGTTTTCGTTATTTCTCAATCTATCGCAGAGTCGCGGACTATACCGCCGGTCGGGAATTTCACCCTGCCCCGAAGATTTCCTATTTAATAAATTTTACAATAGTATAATAACGCACTCCTATCCTATTGTCAATATATACTTAATATTTTATCGCAAATTAGCAACTAAATTCTTAAGTACACATCAAGGCCATCTTGGTGCTATTGCATCAGTTAATTCTTTACCCTTTAGCTCAAAACCCTTCCACATAACTAATCGGTACTGCAAACATAATACCAGTATTAGGTTCCTTCAGGTCACCAATAACATCCTTAATCACTTTTCTCGTTTCTATTGCTTGCTTGTTTTTGAGGACAAACATCATCACTTTACAGCTTTCTTTTTCTTCTTCTTCACTAAGAAGTTGCCTCAGCATACCAAAGATCGGCAGATCTTCCATGTTGACTAAAGCTTTTGCCATACCAGAACCATTCAGAATAGTACCTCCAGTAACGCCGTTTTCTGCCAAGGCTTTAATAAGTTGATCCATTAATTCTACTTTCTTTAGAACTAATACCAATAACTGCATACATATTCCCCTCTCTCAATCAATTTTTAAATAAATGCAATGCTATTAGGAATCAAAAAACGCATAAAGGTGTCTCATTTGTAATTTCTTCTATGCTTTACCTCCTTTATGCGTTCTCTAAATTAATCTTAAATTACAGTTTCATGGTCAATTGAATTCTTTTCTTATCAAGGTCCACACTTAACACTTTAACATCTACCACATCGCCAACGCTGACAACTTCCAGTGGATGCTTTACAAATCTCTTGTTGGTTAGTTCTGAAATATGCACAAGGCCATCCTGATGTACACCAATATCGACAAATGCGCCAAAATCAATGACATTGCGAACGGTGCCCTTAAGAATCATACCTTCGGTTAGATCCTTCATTTCTAAAACATCCGTACGAAGGATTGGTTTAGGCATCTCATCTCTAGGGTCTCTACCTGGTTTCTCCAACTCCTTTATAATGTCTATCAAGGTAATTTCACCAATACCTAATTCCTCCGACATCTTTTTCTTATCCTTGATCTTCTTTCCTATGATAGAAACATCTATTTCTTTAGAGTTATCATCAACTTTATTTATCGGCTCATCCTCAATAGTTGCAGTAGCAACTGCTGCCGCTAACGCTTTACCAAATGCAGTATTTTGATTCTTAACAACGATACTTCTCTTTTTCTTATTCTGCTTTTTCGCAGGTGTTTCATTCTTCTTTTTCTGATCCTCTTTATCTTTGTTTTTAAGTGCTTTTGCTTGTATTTCTTTGACATCCTCTAAGGTGAGTCCAAGCTTTTCTAATAAAGCCTCAGTCGCATCATAGGATTCCGGATGTACACCTGTTGCATCTAAAGGGTTATCCCCATCCTGAATTCTTAAGAACCCTGCACATTGCTCGAAAGTTTTAGGTCCAAGCTTAGGTACCTCAAGTAGTTCCTTACGGCTATAGAAACGACCATTAGCCTCCCTATATGCTACGATATTCCTAGCAGTGGTTTTTGTAATACCTGAGACATGTTCTAATAAGGATACGGAAGCGGTATTTAGATCAACTCCTACCTTATTAACACAATCTTCAACTACACCAGAGAGAACCTCTCCCAGCTTTTTCTGATTCATATCATGCTGATATTGGCCAACCCCAATGGATTGCGGTTCAATTTTAACAAGCTCTGCCAATGGATCCTGTAGTCTTCTTGCAATTGAAGCTGCACTTCGCTCCCCTACATCAAAATTGGGGAATTCTTCCGTTGCTAATTTGCTTGCAGAATAAACGGATGCTCCTGCCTCATTAACAATAACATAGGAAATTGGTTTTTTAATTTCTTTTAAAAGTTCAACAATGACAAGCTCAGATTCCCGGGAAGCTGTACCATTTCCAACTGAGATTAAGGTTATATTATATTTATCTATCAGTTTCTTTAGTATCCGCTTTGCTTCTTCAACCTTATTCTGCGGAGCTGTAGGATAGATTACAACCGTGTCAAGCACCTTGCCGGTACTATCTACCACTGCCAGCTTGCAACCAGTACGGAATGCCGGGTCCCATCCAAGTACAACTTGTCCTGTAATCGGAGGCTGCATTAGTAACTGCTCTAAGTTTTTAGCAAATACTTTAATAGCCCCATCTTCTGCCCGTTCGGTTAAACTGGTACGGATTTCTCTTTCTATTGCAGGCGCAATCAATCGTTTGTAGCTATCTTCTATTGTTGCTTTCAAGATATCATTGGTGTTCGGGTTGTCATTAATAATGACCTTTTTCTCAATAAATCTTATTATTCGCTCTTCTGGTGCAGATACTTTCACGGTTAAGAACTTTTCCTTCTCACCTCGGTTTATTGCTAGAATTCTGTGTCCAGCTATTTTTTCCACACTCTCTTGAAAATCATAGTACATCTCATAGACAGACTTCAACTCCGGATCTTTGGCTGCAACAATAAGCATTCCTTCCCGCATGGTTGCTTCACGGATATAGCTACGATATTCAGCTTCATCTGAGATTTCCTCAGCAATAATATCCATCGCACCAGCGATTGCCTTCTCTACTGTCTTAACCTCTTTCTCCTCAGATAGATAATTCTCTGCCAGCACATCTATGGGTTGGTCAACTTCCTGTGCACGGATAATCTGTGCTAATCCATCCAATCCCTTTTCCTTTGCGATGGTTGCTCTGGTTCTTCTCTTTGGACGATATGGTCGATATAGATCTTCTACTTCAACCAAGGTCCCTGCCGCTATAATCTGAGCCTTTAATTCTTCTGTCAGCTTTCCTTGTTCCTCTATAGTGCTCATGACCTGGGCTTTTTTATCTTCCAGATTCCTCAGATATTGCAGACGTTCCGATAGGTTCCTTAATTGTTCATCATCTAAGGATCCCGTTACTTCCTTTCGATATCTCGCAATAAATGGTATGGTATTTCCTTCATCGATTAGTTTTACAGCTGCCTCTACTTGTTCCAGCCGTATCCCTAGCTCTTCTTTTATTTGCTTTAATATATCCATTCTTTAACTCCTTTATCGAATTAAATTCTTTCTAAGAATATCCTAATCATACCATTTAAAATGTCAAAAATCAACGTTTCTGGTAATGTAGGAGGTTAGTTATCTAGTACAAAAGAAGGGATGTTCCTAAGAAAACATCCCTTAAAATCAACCTATAAACTTGTTATTGCTATAACCTAGAGGTAAAGAATTTATCATGAACGGCATTGATTGCCTTATTCAAATGTTCGTCATCAATTAATACGGTAACTCTGATTTCGGAGGTTGAAATCATTTTAATATTAACACCAACATCATATAATGCTTCAAACATCTTTGCAGCAATACCAGCATTGGACATCATCCCAGCACCAACGATGGAAACTTTAGCAACGTTCCTTTCCACATCGATTTTTTGGCATTTTAAACTTCCTTGGCGATGCCTTTCTAGGGTTGCTACCGCCTCCTCTAAATCATCTTTATTCACGGTGAAACTGATATCCTTTGTGCCGTCTCTTCCTATAGACTGCAAGATAATATCAACATTTACATCATGTCTTGCCAAATGATGAAACAACTTAAAAGCTACTCCTGGCTGATCTTCCAAACCAATTACTGAGATACGGGCAGCATTTGCATCTGATGCTACACCACTTACAAGCATTTTCTCCATTTTTATTTCCTCCTTAACCATAGTACCTTCCGAATTATTTAGACTTGAACGAACGACAAGCGGTACACTATATTTTTTAGCCATCTCTACTGAACGATTATGCAAAACTCCTGCACCAAGCGATGCCATCTCAAGCATCTCATCATAGGTGATTTCTTTAAGTTTCCTCGCATTATTTACCAATCTTGGGTCTCCTGTATATACACCATCGACATCCGTGTAAATCTCACAGGCATCTGCATGTAAAGCTGCAGCTAGTGCAACTGCTGTTGTATCGGAACCACCTCGCCCAAGCGTTGTATAATCATCCAATTTATTAACACCTTGAAAACCGGTTACTACAACAACCCGTTTATTTTCTAATTCATTCAAAATTCTTTCTGTATCAATACGTTTTAATCGCGAATTCCCATACGTTGAAGTTGTATGCATTGCGACTTGAAATGCATTTAAGGAAATTGCAGGCACGCCCAATGCGTCTAGCGCCATAGCCATTAGAGCAACGGAAGTCTGCTCGCCAGTCGTCAAAAGCATATCAATTTCTCTCTTAGATGCTTTCGGATTAATGTCTTTAACCATATCTAATAATATATCCGTTTGTTTCCCCATAGCTGATAAAACCACAACTACTTCGTTGCCCTTTTTATAGTCTTCAACAATTCGTTTGGCAACATTAAAAATTCTCTCTTTGTTGGCAACGGATGTGCCACCAAATTTCTTTACTATTAACATAGCTGCCTCCTAATACTTTAGATTATGTGCATACCAACTTAACTTCTTTAGTAAGAGTAAGCTGTTCATCGCTTATTTTAAACTCGATTTAAATGCTAAAAGTCAATCGACATCATAACCTTTAGCATTCAATCATATGCCACTTTGTTTGTAAAAAAAGAATAAGAAAACCTAGTTATCGATTAAATAACTTATTAATAATAGTATATCCTTCGCTTACGACATTGCCACTTAATTTTACATCAGCTTCATTATATTTAAAAGAGTTCTTTTGACTTTTCGTACTATCGTAAAGCAAGTATGGAACCGGGTCACTGGTATGCGTTCTACATCGGATAGGTGTAGGATGATCAGGCATAATTAACATCCGATAATCCGCTCCAGCATTTTGCATTTCTTTCGTTATTATTGAGATAACTTTTTTGTCCAGATTTTCTATGGAAGTAATCTTATTCTGAACATTCCCTTGATGCCCCATCTCATCTGGCGCTTCAACATGAACATATACAAAATCATACTGATCTTCTAGAAGGGCCTTAACGGCTGCCATAGCCTTACCTTCATAATTGGTATGAAGGGTTCCATTGGCTCCCGGCACCTCGATAACCTTCATCCCTGCACCTATAGCAATACCTTTTAGCAAATCAACGGCAGAAATCATGGCACCAGATTTCTTATTCTTTTCTTCAAAAGAATCTAAGGCTGGCTTTGTACCTGCTCCCCAGAACCATAAGGAATTCGCTTTATTTAGACCCTTTGCCTTTCGTTGTATATTAATCGGGTGATTGTTTAAAATGTCGTAGCTTTTCTTCATCATTTCTAGTAAGGCAGCTTCTTTCGGTAGATATTCTCCTACGACTCTACCAAGAATATCATGGGGTTGCGTAAGCTCTACGACACGTCCTTGATCCCATATAGTCAAATGACGATAACTGGTTCCAACATAGAACTTATAGATATCATTATCCAATTCTTTCTTGATTGCATCCATCAAAACAGCAGATTCATCTGTCCCTATTTCACCGGAACTGTGATCTAGGATAGTTCTTTCTTCATATGTAACATCCTCTTCAGATAAGGTGACAATATTACAGCGAAGAGCGATGTCGGTTGCTTTCATATTCACTCCGATACTAAGTGCTTCCAGTGGCGAGCGTCCAGAATAATATTGCTTAGGATTATATCCTAAAACAGCCAGGTTAGCCGTATCACTTCCTGGCTTCATTCCCTCCGGAATCGTATGAGCAAGGCCTAGCTCGGATTTGGACGCAAGCCAATCCAGGCATGGTGTATCTGCAACCATCAGCGGTGTTCTATTTCCCAACTCTTCAATCGGCTCATCCGCCATGCCATCCCCGAGAATTACGATATATTTCATTCTATCAGGTCCTTTCTTTAAAATCTTACCCGGATAACATTAAGAATTCCAGGAAGATTTTCTCTTATCTTTGTAATATCCTGTTCCTTTATTAAAGATGTAAGAAATGCATATTCTCCATCTACACCATCTGCCGTTACTTCTTCTACCTCTCCAAACAAATCTTTAATTTTATTTTTTAAGCTAGTATCTGCAGTTCCTTCAACACGGATAAAAAATCTATGTTTCACCTGGCTAATATCCTTTAATTCTAACTTCTTGCTACTCCATATCGTCCAGATATTCTTACTTAGGTGTTTCGCTACATCAACAACGTCAGCAACAACAGCACTGGCTGTAGGAAGTTTACCGGCACCACTTCCATAGAACATTACATCACCGATTACATTTCCACGAACAAAGATTCCATTAAATACATCATTCACAATATATAATGGATGATCAGCCTTAATCATCATTGGAGCTACCATTGCATATACTTGCTCATCATTATCACGAACGCTAGTTGCAAATAATTTTATCCTTGCACCCATAGCCCGAGCATATTTAATATCAGTATCTGTGATATGGGTAATACCTTCCGTATAAATATCTTCATAATCTACTTGCATTCCATAAGCTAGTGAAGATAAGATTGCAATCTTCCTGCAAGCGTCATGGCCTTCGATATCCGCAGCCGGGTTACGTTCCGCATATCCCATATCCTGTGCATTCTTTAATACAGTATCAAAATCCGATTCTTCTTCACTCATTTTTGATAAAATGAAATTTGTGGTTCCATTTAAAATACCTGTAATCTCGACAATTTCATCTGCCGTTAGGGATTGATTTAAAGGACGAATAATTGGAATTCCACCACCTACGCTGGCTTCAAAAAGGAAGTTCAATTCCTTCTCCTTGGCGATATCCAGAAGCTCGGCACCGTGTTTTGCAACCAACTCTTTATTGGAGGTAACCACACTCTTTCCATTTAAAAGCGCTGCTTTTACATAAGAATAAGCCGGTTCAACACCGCCCATAACTTCTACTACAATCTTGACCTCAGGGTCATTTAATATGATTTCGAAATCCTTAACCAGTTTTTCCATAATCGGATCCCCTGGAAACTCTTTTCTATCTAGAATATATTTCACATTTATTTGTTTGCCAGCCTTTTTGGCAATACTATCGCCATTGGTCTTTAATACCTCAATAACACCACTACCAATCGTACCATATCCTAAGACTGCAATATTTATCATTGTAGCTCCTCCATTCCTCGCCTTACCATCTAGCTATAAATTTATAATTATACATTCTTTATAGTTATATAAAATGCGGCATCATTAATTTGCTATATTCTCATTTACTCTCTAGAAACAATCTTAACAAAATGAATTCCTTCCGTGGACTCCAGTTCTTCAATCATTGTCGTACTTCCATATTCAGGGTGAATTTCCATACTTAATGTTACTAGTGCAATTCCATTAACCGGTATACTTTGATGTATGGTAAGAATATTGGCAGCATTTTGCGCTACCTCGCCTAGGACTCTAGATAATAATCCTGGAAAATCATCCATCTGAAGCATAATTGTAATAGTTTTACCTCTTGTATTTTCATAAAACGGGAAAATATCATCACGATATTTATAAAATGAGCTTCGGCTGATTTCAACCGCCTCTGTTGCTTCCTGTACTGTTAAAGCTCGTTCTGAAGCCAAAAGCCTCTTCGCCTCTACTACCTTTAGAAGCACTTCAGGAACTGCTTTCTTTTTAACGATAAAATACTTATCTCCATCCATATTTGCGACCTCCAAACGCTTTAACCCCACCGCATGTATGCACGCTAAATACAATTGTCTTTCATAGGAAGATATATTATCATATATTTATTCATTTTGCAACCACTATTTTGAATAAATAGTAATTACTTTCTTAGGAAAATATAAAAAGCTGTTACAAAATACAGAAACTGATCATAAAGGATACAATCCTCAATAAAAT
>JGI24707J26582_10002196_pt1 | contig 14912 bp, 9 predicted proteins | sample BioPla1DNA1_FD_26582 | JGI IMG/M metagenome (IMG submission 26582) | reverse complement strand
GACCACAAGATTTTATGCTAGATGCAATAACGTTACTAGAGTTGCCCAGAAAGGGTTTATTATCATTAATTAATTATTTTATTCTTAAAGAAAAGGAGTAGGATACTAGATATTCTGCTCCTTTATTATATTGTGATCCAGAATGCAAGTAGTATAATGGTTGTATGTTTTCGCAAATATAGCTAGTAAAGGTTTTGCAAGGTAGCAAAGCAAGGAGTGTCGCAAGGGAGTACATAATCCTAAGAAGTACGTACATTCTTAATTGAGAAATATAAAGAACTAGAGAAACTAGGAAATAAATTGATTAGATAATAAATTCGATGCTTTAAGGTTTGCTTAGTAACTATTATATTGTTAGATAGACTGGAAGATATCTGCCAGTGGCTGAACGGGCTAGTAAATCTTGTATAGCAGGCTTAAAGAGTTTCGTAATAGCAATGCCTATATTAAGGGATTCGTGATATAATGGAAGAAGTAGACCAGAGGGGTGATATTATGAAGTTTATACATATAGCAGATGTGCATTTAGGCGCTGTTCCAGATTCAAATAAGCCCTGGGGGGAAAAGAGGGAGAAAGAAATCTGGGAGAGCTTTGATAATATTATAACCATATGTAATTTAGAGAAGGTAGATCTTCTATTAATAGCAGGGGATCTATTTCATAAGCAGCCTCTAGTTAGGGAGTTAAAGGAGCTTAATTATTATCTAAGTAAACTAAAAGCTACTCAGGTGGTAATTATGGCAGGAAATCACGATTGCATTACTGCCAGGTCCAATTATCCAAGTTTCCAGTGGGAGGAAAATGTTCATATGTTTTTGGATAATTCAATTAATACCATTGTATTGCCAGAGATTAATACAGAAGTTTATGGCCTAAGTTACCATACCCGTGAGGTTAATGAAGCACTCTATGATAAGATAAAGCCAATTGATAAGCAGAGGATTAATATCTTATTAGCCCATGGGGGTGAGAATAAATATATACCTATGGATAAGAAAAAGCTTCAGCAAGCAGGATTTGATTATGTGGCATTAGGCCATATCCATAAGCCAGAAATTATTAGTGATAGGATGGCATATGCTGGTTCTTTGGAACCCTTAGATAGAAATGAGATAGGAGACAGGGGATACATAATAGGAGAGATTAACAAAAATAATGATGTAAGTATTACCCATATCCGCTTTGTATCAAATTCCATACGGCAATATAAGAGAGTCAATCTTATGGTAGATCAAGACACAACCAATGGTCAGCTTCAAGATCAGGCCTTAAGAATTATTAATGATGAGGGAAGCCAGCATATCTATACTTTCTTTATCCAGGGTATGCGAGATGTTGCTATGGTCTATGATAAAGAGGCGATTATGTCCCTGGGTAATGTATTGGATGTGATAGACCAATCAGTACCTGATTATGATTTTGATCAGTTGTATATAGAGAATTCAGATAATATCATAGGTTTATTTATTAAGAAGATAAGGGAGACTGAAAATCATGATATTGTTACCCGTAAGGCCCTCTATTATGGAATAGAGGCTTTACTAGGATCCAAGGGTAATTAATAGGAGGCCAATATGTATATAAATAAACTTAGAATAAATTATTTCGGAAAGTTTAAGGACCTAGAAATTGAGTTAAAGCCTGGAATTAATCTGATCTATGGAGAAAATGAAGCAGGGAAATCAACAATTCATACCTTTATTAAAGGTATCTTCTTCGGTATTGAGAGGCTTAGGGGGAGAGCAGCCAATTCTAGGGATGATATCTATAATCGTTACCTACCCTGGAGTTATCCTGGGGCTTATGGAGGAAGTATGGATATCACTATCAATGAGAAGCAATACCGCCTCCAAAGAAGTTTTCATACCTCCGATAAGAAATTCACCATAATTGACTTGGTATCTGGCAGGGAAATTAATTTAAAAGAGGGACATATCAGTGAATTGATTGCTGGATTAACCGAAGCCACCTATAACAACACTGTTAGTATAGGTCAGCTAAAAGCCTCTACCGATACACAATTTGCCTCCCAGGTTCAAAATTATATAGCCAATCTGTCTGTTGCTAAAAGTAATGAGGTGGATGTTACAAAGGCAGTAAAATATCTAAACAATAAGAAAAAGAGCCTGGAAAGTAAGCAGATTATTTCACAGTTAAAGGATTTACAGGAGCTAATTGATGAGGAGATGGCTAAAGAAGAAAAAATTGAAGAGCTATCTGTAAAATTAAAAACCTTACTTTCTGAGGAAAGGAAGCTTATTAAAGAGAATAATAGGATTTTACATAATGTTCAAAGTGATGATGCCCAACAATGGGATAGGCTCCCTGCCATACTGGAGAATTATAGGATATATAAGCAGATGATCAAAGAAGGACAGCAACTGGAGCAGCAATATTCTGAGACTCAGAAACAGCTATCAATAATTGAGTCGGACATATCTTCAAATTTGAGCTTAAAGGAAGATATAAAAGAAGCAGAACAGTGTATGCAGGATTTAAGCCTATATAAGGGTCTCTTATCTGAGAAGAGTAGGCAGAAGGAAGAAAGAAGAAGATCCCATCAAAGCAGAAGTATCTTTATTACTATAGTACCTACTATAGCCATAGCCCTTTTGACATTATTTTTAGGGAAATTTAAGGGTTTAGCAATTCCCGTGTCTATATTAATCCTGATAATAGGCTTTGTTTTTTATAATCTTATAAGAGCCCGGTTTAATCTTAGCTTAAAAACCATTGACAGTGAATGCGAAAGCTATGAGATGCAGATTAATGCTCTTGGCTCAAAACTAAAGCATATATGTAAAAAATATATGGTGGATGGAACTGATAAGCTTATAAAAAAGCAGGAAGAATATTTAAAAAATTATTACACCCTAGATCATGGAAAGGAGCAGCTAAAAAGTTTAAAAAAACGTATGGATGATTTAGAAGATAGCAGGGATGAGCTATATGAGATAATTATGAAATATATGGTGCAATTTATCCATGAGGATATCCTAACAGATGAAACCATAGAGAAATTAGCCATAACAATTAGACATCAAAAAGAAGAGATGCTACAGAAGCAACAAGAAGTAAGTCGTCAGCTGGAAAACTGTAGAATTAGTATAGAAAGACTAAGATGGGAGCTATCTGATTTAGAAGACAATGAGAGATTACTTCAAAAGCATATGCAAAAATATAATGAGCTTTTAAATAAACATAAGGAAGATGAAATTGAATTACAGGCAGTAATGCTGGCACTGGAAACTATAGAGGAGCTATCTATAGAAATTCATGATGACTTTGGAATGCAGTTAAATGAAGAGGTATCAAGGATTATTAGAAATGTTACTAATAATAAATACAAGGATATAAAACTAGATGAAAAGCTTGATCTTAAAGTGGGATGGGAAGGGGATTATATTCCCATAAGCAAACTTAGTTTTGGCACTATGGATCAATTATATTTTGCTTTAAGAATGGCTGTAGCAGATCTGCTTCTAGGACAGGAAGAGATGCCTTTATTGCTAGATGATAGCTTTGCTTTTTATGATGATAATAGATTAAAATCAGCTCTTTTATATCTAGCTTCAAGAAAGCAAGTGCTTTTGTTTACCTGTCATACAAGGGAGGAAAGGGTACTGGCAGAGCTTCAGATACCTTATAATAAAGTAATATTATAGAATGTTAGTATAAAAAATTGCAAAAAAATAGGGTACACATATAGCCAGTGTACCCTATTTAAAATATTATTCATGCCATATTATTGATTATATTTTTTCATAATATTATGAATTCTTTCCAGTGGATTTAATAATCCGCTGATACTGTCTTCATGATTTAAAGTATCAATAATTAAAGCTATATATTTACTCATGTCAACACTAATATACCAGGGCTTTGATAATAATTCTGGTGATTGATAGATTAGGTTAGTACTTAAGATACGATATATTAATCCTTGCTGATAAGCTTCATCGAATTTCTCAAAACCATTGGTAAATAATCCAAAAGTAGTAGCAACGAATATTCTATTAGCTTTTCTTCTCTTCAATTCTTTTGCTACATCCAGGACACTTTCTCCTGAAGAGATCATATCATCAACAATGAGCATATCTTTACCTTCAATATCAGAGCCTAAAAATTCATGGGCAACAATCGGATTACGACCATCTATAATCTGAGTATAATCCCTTCTCTTATAGAACATACCCATATCTAAACCTAGAACATTGGCAAAATAAATAGCTCTGGACATACCACCTTCATCTGGACTTATAATCATCATATTATCACTATTTATCTTAATATCAGGAACATTCTTTAATAGCGCCTTAACAACCTGATAGGTTGTACGCACTGTCTCTAGACTATTAAGAGGGATGGCATTTTGAACTCTGGGGTCGTGGGCATCAAAGGTAATTATGCTATCTACGCCCATATTTATTAGTTCTTGTAAAGCCAATGCACAATCAAGGGATTCTCTAGAATTACGCTTGTGTTGTCTACCTTCATAAAGGTAAGGCATAATAACAGTGATTCTTCTTGCTTTACCACTGGTAGCAGCTATAAGTCTCTTTAAATCCTGATAATGATCATCTGGGGACATATGGTTTACATGTCCGTTTATTGTATATGTTAAGCTATAGTTAGTAACATCAACTAGTATATATAAATCTGAACCCCTTACAGATTCTTTAATTACACCTTTTGCTTCACCTGTACCAAATCTAGGGCAGTAAGCATCAAGTAAAAAGGTGTCCCTTTGATATCCAGCAAATGCTATTGTACTTTTATGCTCACTTTCTCTTTCATCTCTCCATTTTACAAGATAGTTGTTTACCGCTTGTCCTAACTGGCTAATACCTTCTAATGCAATAACCCCCAAAGGTCCAACGGGAATACTTTCAACAGAATTATTTTTCTTAGGCATTAAAATCCCTCCGTAATCTATATTAATATTTCACTTTAAGCCCATCTAATGTTATACCACTACGGATATATTAAGTCAAGGAAGTTTTCAGCTTCCTTTAGATGGTGTAATTTAACTTAGTAATTATTGTTATCAAATGTTGTTAAAAGCTTTTATTTTCCGAATATCTTTTCCTATAATTCTTCGTATCGAATATTTACTTATGACTCTAGAATAGATTCGTTCTCCGTATTTTGAATTAATATCTTCGTAAGACAAATTGGTGGATATAATTGTCGATTTTTCCCGAAGCATTCTTTCGTTAATTATTAAATATAATTGGGAAGTTGTGAATGTATTATTCATTTCAGTTCCTAAATCATCGATAATTAGTAAATCGCAATCTAAAATATAAGAAAACTGGTTGGATGCATCTATAGAACTTTCTGTATCCCGTCCAAATTTATATTTTTCTAAAATATCAAATAAGCGAAAAGCAGTTAAATAGATTACGGTATATCCTTTATCCAAGAGCTCTTTAGCGATACAGTTACAAAGAAATGTTTTACCAACACCAGTATTGCCCATAAATAGAAGGTTGTCTTTGTTTTTGTCAAAATTCTTGATATAACTTTTACATCCAGCCACAATCTTTTGAATATTGGTCAATGGAGAAACACCTAATACATCATCAATATAATCATCGGAATAGTATTGAAATGAAAAATAGTTAAAATTCTCATGAAGAAGAATGTTCTTTAAATTAGAGTCGGAATAAAGAAGATCAGCTACAGCTTGTTTGTAACAATTGCATTTCTCTCCATCGACAAATCCAGTATCTTTACATGTGTCGCAATGATAACGTAACTCTAGGTAGTCAGCCGGATAACCGTTGGAAACTAGAAGTTCTATCTGCCGTGCCTGTAAATCTAAGCTTTGGGTTTTTAATTTATCCAAACTGCTACTATCTCCCATAACAGCAAGTCTTCCACATTGGGCAGATAGGGAAATCATATCATGCTCCAACTGCTTTAATTCTGGAACGGCTTCAAATACTTCTTTGCGCCGCATATCCAGTTCATGCTTATTCTTTAGTTGCCTATTATCATATTCACGGACAATTTGATTATATTTATCTTTTTTTAAAGCCATAATAATAGATCTCCTTTATAAGCCTTTGTTCGTGAGTTTCCGTTCTAATTCAGCATAATCATCAGCAGTATAAGTTCTCTGAGGATATTGATTAAACTTGTTTGTAGTAGAACTTATAGGTGCAACCTTACTGGTGTCAGTCTTCTTTCTGCTATTAAACTCCTCATCTAATTTTATAATATCAGATTTATCTTTTACTCCTTTTTTATACCAAGTTTCTAGAATCTTATTAGTATATTTAAAGTCTGGTTTTTGTGTATGTAATAGAGCTCTGTTACATGCTTCAGTAATTATTTCATCTGAGAATTTAAAAATCTCAACCCATTTTTTTATATACTGTCTCTCGATTTGTCCTGGAGACCTATTCAGTCCAAATGCTTTACATACAGCATTAAAATGTTCATTGTAGGATATGGTTGCTTCCCTGGCTTTGGCCTCAGTATCGATACCTTCCTCTGCCCAGTTTAGAGCAACTGTTTCAATGTAGGAAGGATTTTTCTTACCTTTTGATACACAGTATTCATATAAAAACATAATTAATTCAGCCGAGAAATGTAACTCTTCGTAAAGATAAATAATAAGCTGTATATCCATAGGTTTCAAAGGACGATTAAGATATATTTCAACAATCTTCATAGTATATTGAATTTCTTCGTTACTAGTTAATTCAATAACCTTATCGTCTGTATAACTTTTCCTTACAGGTTTTATTGCTGTATGTATTGTAGCAGCAACTTCATCCAGTTCTGTATCAATTATATTATTTGAAGTTACTGTGTTAGCAGCTGTTAAAGGAGTCACTGCTTCATTATCTATTATGGGGTTGCTTCTACTTGCAGCAATCCCTGTATGTATATGATTACTTTCTCCTAAGTCAATATTGCTTCCAACTTGTCCTTCTAATGAAGCCAGTTGAATTGAAATAATGTCGTTCTGAGCATTCCTTGATATCAGGATTAGATTAAGTTTTTCCCAATAATTCAGTGCCCGTATTATATCATTTTCTGTATTATCAAGACAGTCAGCAATTGAGGAAATGGTAACTTCGGGACAATTGCCGTTTAAGCATCGCAATAGGTATAGGTATACTTTTACATATGCTCCGTTAGCTGACGGCATATATTGATCAATAAAGGTATTTGGGACAATTGTAACACCCTGATTACCTTGTGCGTGTAGTGTTATTTTATTCATAATTTCACCAATCCCTTTGAGCATTATTCTCGATGTCTAAGTAGTGTTTAATAAGGATCTATCTGCCTTGGGCAGAATGCTTATACATTAACTTATTGTTACTCGTGAACATTATAACATAGAAAAAAAAAACTGCAAACAGCCCTTTCTTTCCAGAAAAGTGGATGAGTTTTAAACGTTGATGTTGTGGATAATGTGGATAACTTTATGGATGAATTATGTCAGATTATGTAAAAACCTCCGTAAATGCTTATATTTAAGCAAAACACATAGCATAAGACTATCTTTGTAGAAAAGTTAACACAAAAAAAATTATCCACAGCATTTTTACATAAAAAATGTTGATAATACTGTGGATAATGTGGATAAATCATTTACCTAAGAGGGATTCGCCCACTTTTACTATATCTCCAGCGCCCATAGTTATCAACAGGTCGCCGTTAATACAATTTTGTAATAAAAAATTTTCAATTTCATCAAAGGATGAAAAATAGTAAACTTCCTTACCCAAATCCTTTAGTTCTCTAACTAAATCTAAGGATGAGATATCTCCGGGATTCTTTTCACGGGCCGCATATATGTCTGATAATACAATTTTATCAGCCAGGGCTAAGGCCTTAGCAAAGGATTTTAGATGACGTTTTGTTCTGGTATAGGTATGGGGCTGAAACACACACCAAAGATTATTATGCTCATATGTCTTTGAAGCAGTTAAAGTTGCAGATACTTCTGTGGGGTGGTGGGCATAATCATCAATTATAGTAACACCGCCTATCTTACCCTTGTATTCAAAACGACGTTTAGTTCCAGTAAAGTTTAGTAAGGCCTTCTTGATATCTTCTATATCTATGCCTACTTGCATTGCAATACCAATGGCAGGTAGGGAATTAGATATATTGTAGATACCAATTACGTTAAGCTTAATGCGGTCGATAAACTGACCTTTATAATAAAGATCAAAGCTACCGCTACTCATATTGTCAAATTCAATATTATCAGCGGCGTAGTCATAGGATCTTACTTCATCGCAATAGGACGAATCGATAATACCATAGGTAAAAACTTCGCAGTCTACATCTTTAATTAATTCTTCGTAACGATCTATTTCTCCATTTATAAAGAGCTGACCATCTTTTGGAAGCCTCTTAGCAAATAGATGAAAGGAATTGCGTATGTCATCAATATCTTTGAAGAAATCTAAATGATCTTCATCTACATTTAGTATAATACTTTTTTTGGGGAAAAACTCAAGAAATGTATTGGTATATTCACAGGCTTCTGTAATGAAATGCTCAGATTTGCCCATCCTTATATTACCACCAATGGCATCTAAGATCCCTCCAACAGAAATTGTAGGATCTAAACCACCCTCAATAAAAATTAATGAAAGCATAGATGTAGTTGTGGTCTTGCCATGGGTACCGGATACTGCAATTGCATTATCAAAATTTAACATCAATTGCCCTATAAATTCTGCCCGGTTAAGCATAGGTAAACCTTGTCTTTGTACCTCCATAAACTCCTCATTATCTGGTTTAATAGCTGCAGTATATACTACAATATCAATATCTGGAGTTATATTAGAGGCCCTCTGTCCCCAATATACTTGAATTCCTAAGTTCTGAAGATGGTCAGTAATGTCGCTTTTCTGACTATCTGATCCGCTGACAGTAAATCCATTAGTATGTAAATACTCTGCGAAACCGCTCATGCTGATACCACCAATGCCTATAAAATGAACTCGGCAAGGCTTATTAAAATCTATTCTGTACATAGTACACTTCCTATCTTATTAGTTTTAATGGTTTTCACTATCCTTAATTATAAACTATTCAATTAAAAAAACAATAATATTTTACTGTGCCTAAAAGGCACAGCTAGTTATATACAAGTTTACCCAGATAAATAAGGAGATTATACAGTAATTATATTCAAAAGATAAAATAAGTTGCAGGTACATGTAGATAAGAGTAAGAGAGGCTTATATAAACCAGCTAAAATGAATAATATATGCTAAATTGTAATGATTTTATCTAAAATGACAAATAATCAAAGAAAAAAATTAATAATTTCGTAAAAATTATTCACATTTTAGAAATGTTATGGTATAATGGTCTCATTAAGCACATGGTACGATTTGCCAGTTATAGAGGAGAATCGTATAAGATTAAAGCATGTCTAGTTTTTTTTTATTACTAACGAAAAACGACAGAAGGGGGACCACTCTATGGAAATTACTGATGTACGCGTACGCAAGGTTAGCAAAGAAGGAAAGATGAAAGCTGTTGTCTCAATTACTTTAGATAATGAATTTGTTGTTCATGACATCAAAGTAATTGAAGGTGACAAAGGTCTTTTTATTGCTATGCCAAGTAGGAAAGCCGGGGATGGAGAGTATAGGGATATAGCTCATCCAATTAATTCTGAAACAAGAGATAAGATTCAAAGAATAATCCTCGAGAAGTACGAAATTGCAGTACTAGACACAGAGACAGAAGAGTAGTAGCAGAAATAATAATTGGGTTAACAAAAAAAGCGGCTTAGGCTGCTTTTTTTGATGCAGAAGAATAAATAAAATGTTGCTAATTTACGTTGATATGGATTATGATTAGTATTATAATGGTAAGGCATGTAATTTACATCATTTGTGAATGCTAATAGATAATATAAAAATAAGCAATAAATATATAGACCATTGTTTATTAATAAATTTTTATAGATTGAGGTTATATTATGTACATTATAGTTGGTTTAGGAAATCCAGGAGCAAAATACCAGGCTACTCGCCATAATATTGGCTGGGATGCTATTACAAGAATATCAGATGATTATAATATACCTTTAGATTTTAAAGGGCATAAAGCCATATGTGGTAAAGGATATATAGGGGGAGAGAGGGTTTTAATAGCCCAACCTTTAACATATATGAATCTTAGTGGGGAAAGCGTTAGGGAGTTAATGGATTATTATAAGGTATCCCCCCAAGAGATTATAGTTATTTATGATGATATTAGCCTAGATGTGGGACAACTGAGAATACGAAAAAAAGGTAGCGCCGGTGGTCATAATGGAATTAAGAGTATTATTAACCATTTGGGCTGCGATGATTTTTTAAGAATTAAGATAGGTGTTGGGGATAAACCAAAGGATTGGGACCTAGCTGATTATGTACTCTCAAGATTTTTGGATGAGGAGCAAGAGGTAATCCGTGGGGCCCTAAAGGATACATCTGATGCATGTAAGATTATAATTGCAGAAGGCATAGAAGATGCAATGAATCAGTATAATAGAAAGAGATAGTAATTTAGTTTTCAAACAGGAGGAATTACGAGTTGAAAACCTTTACAGAGCCCTTGAAGGAGTTAAAAGAATTTAATGATATCAGGGATAATATAAAATTAAAAAACCTGCCGGTACAAATTACCGGCTGTATTGATTCTCAAAAATGCCATCTAATACATGGTATAGGGGAGGGATTCCGTTATAAGGTAATTGTTACTTATAACGATTTAAAAGCAAAAGAGATCTATGAAGATTTTAGACTGTATGATAAGAATGTTTTTCTCTATCCTGCAAAGGATTTTATTTTTTACAGTGCGGACATCCATGGCAATGTAATTGTAAAGGATAGATTGCAGATTATCAGGCGTCTAATTGAGAACAAAGAGACCACAATCATTACTACATTGGATGGTGGCATGGATCGATTACTACCCCTTGATAGTATCAAGAGCAGTGTAATCACCATAGATTCAAATTCAATCATAGACCTAGAAAAGCTTAGTAAAACCTTGGTTCATCTTGGCTATGAAAGACAAGCACAGGTGGAAAACCCCGGTGAATTTGCGGTCCGAGGGGGTATTATAGATATTTTTCCTTTAACTGAGGATGCCCCTTATAGAATTGAGCTATGGGATGATGAGATTGATTCAATCCGTGTTTTTGATATTAATAGTCAAAGATCCATAGAGCAAGTGGAACGTATAGTGATATATCCAGCAGCAGAGGTAATTCCAGATGCTGACCGAATACAAAAAGGTCTTAGGAAAATCAAAGATGAAGAGAAGGAACATGTAAAGACATTAAGGCAGCAGTTTAAGACAGAAGAAGCAGCGCGAATTCAGCAAATAATAGCTGAGTTTAAAGATAATTTAGAGGCCTTTCAAGGTTCCATTGCACTGGAAAGCTTTATAAATTATTTTTATGATAATACCATGAGCTTCTTTGAGTATTTTAATAATGAAGATACCTTATTCTTCTTAGATGAGCCGGGAAGGCTGGTTGAAAAAGGTGAAGTTGTTGAAACAGAATTCCGGGAGGGCATGATAGGCCGTATTGAAAAAGGGTATATATTGCCAGGACAGATTGATGTTATTTATGGTTACAAAGAACTTTTAGCCATTCTATCAAAAAAGAACTCTATTCTTATAAGTACTATGGATGTCAAGACTACCTATATTAATCCGAAGAGGAAATATGGTTTTACAGTACAATCAACTGCTTCATATCATAAGAATTTTGACATATTGGTAAAAGATCTTGAGAGGTGGAAAAAAAATAAGTATAGGGTTATTCTGCTATCTGGTTCTAGAACAAGGGCCAAAAGACTTAGCGAGGATTTAAGAGAATATAATCTTAACGCCTTTTATAGTGAAGATATGGATAGGATCTTGCAGGATAGTGAGATTATGGTAGCCTATGGGAATCTTAGACGGGGCTTTGAATACCCTCTTATCAAATTTGTTGTTATATCAGAAAGTGATATATTTGGAGCAGAGAAGAAGAGAAAACGAAAGAAAAGCAGTTATGAAGGTAATAAAATAAAAAGCTTTACAGAACTGGTGCCTGGGGACTACATAGTCCATGAAAATCATGGACTAGGAATATACCGAGGTATAGAGAAGATAGAGGTGGATAAGGTAACCAAGGATTATATTAAGATAGAGTATGGTGGTGGAGGTGTATTATACATCTTGGCAACCGGTCTTGATGTAATTCAAAAATACTCTGGTGGTGAGGGTAGACCTCCTAAATTAAATAAGTTAAATTCACAGGAATGGAAAAAGACAAAAGCCAGAGTAAAAAGCTCTGTCAAACAGATAGCTAAAGAGTTAGTAGAGCTGTATGCTTTAAGACAGCAGAAGGAAGGCTTCCAATTTAGCTCAGATACAGTTTGGCAAAAAGAGTTTGAAGAAAGCTTTCCATATGAAGAAACTGAAGACCAATTAAGAGCAATCGAAGACACCAAAAGGGATATGGAAAGCAAGCGAATTATGGATCGCCTGGTCTGTGGAGACGTGGGATATGGTAAGACTGAGATTGCCATCCGGGCTGCTTTTAAGGCAGTAGCAGATGGAAAACAAGTGGTGTTTTTAGTTCCCACCACAATATTGGCCCAGCAACACTATAACACCTTGGTGCAGCGGATGATGGACTTCCCTATAAGTGTGGATATGCTGTCAAGATTTAGAACAGCATCGGAGCAAAAGAAAACCATTGAAAGACTAAAGAAAGGAAGTTTAGACATCGTAGTGGGAACCCACCGGGTATTATCATCGGACGTTGCCTTTAAGAATCTAGGATTACTAATTATCGATGAAGAACAACGTTTTGGTGTTANCCATAAGGAAAAGATAAAACAGCTGAAAAAAAATGTGGATGTTCTCACGTTAACGGCTACGCCAATTCCAAGAACTCTTCATATGAGTTTGGTAGGCATAAGGGACATGAGTATCCTGGATGAGCCCCCAGTAGACCGCTTGCCAATTCAAACCTATGTGCTAGAACATAATGAAGAGATAATTAGGGAAGCAATTAATAGGGAACTGGCTAGGAATGGACAGGTTTATTATGTCTATAATCGGGTTAATGGTATAGATGAGGTTGCCAATATGGTAGCAAAGCTGGTTCCAGAGGCCAATGTTACATTTGCCCACGGACAAATGAATGAAAGAGAACTAGAGAAAATTATGTTTGATTTCATATCTGGGGAAATCGATGTCTTAGTTTCGACAACAATTATTGAAACTGGTTTGGACATTTCCAATGTTAATACAATTATTATTGATGATGCTGATAAGTTAGGTTTATCACAGCTCTATCAGTTAAGGGGGCGGGTAGGGAGATCCAACCGCACATCCTATGCATTTTTAATGTATAAAAGGGGTAAGATGCTTAAGGAAGTGGCAGAGAAGAGACTTCATGCCATCAAGGAATTTACAGCACTAGGTTCAGGTTTTAAGATTGCCATGAGGGATCTGGAGATTAGGGGAGCTGGAAATCTCTTGGGAGCAGAGCAAAGTGGCCAAATGGAGGCAGTGGGTTACGATTTATATTGTAAGATGCTCAACGAAGCCATAAGAAGCTTAAAAGGTGAGCAGATGGAAGAGGAAGGTTATGAAACTACGGTAGATATGGATATGGACGCCTTTATTCCGGCTACTTATATCAGAAATGAAGTGCAAAAATTAGACGTTTATAAAAGGATAGCTGAAATTGAAAACCAAGAAGAGTTAATGGATATGCAGGAAGAATTATTAGACCGTTTTGGTGATATGCCTAGTGCAGTTAATAATTTGCTAAACATAGCTCTAATAAAGTCAATGTGTAATAAATCATATATAACTGGCTTGGTTCAAAAGGGTACTGAGGTAAAGCTGACTATGTACCCTAAGGCTAAGATAAAGGCAGAGAAAATACCGGAACTGGTTACAAAATATCGAAATAGCCTTAAGTTTTATCCAGATGCTATCCCTTATTTTATCTACAGCGTAAGTCCAAATAGAGGAAGATTAGACAATATAAGTATATTTGAAAATATCAAAAGTTTACTAGAGGATTTCAGAGAGATTTTGCTTAAACCTTGACAAGAAAACCAGTGCAAACTACAATAAAAGGTAACATATGGATAAATATTAGCAATACAGCAAAGGGGATTTGTGATGAAAAGAAATAGGAGATACAGTATCTTAACTAGAGCGCCAATTCTGCTTTTAATACTATGGGTTATTTCAATACTAAATGGATGTAGAGCAGGAGAAGAACGATTTGAGCTGACTAATTATCTAGGATCTTCTATTGATACCTTCAAGAGAAGGACAGGGGCAACATTAGAAGAAACCAGTAATGGCGTCTATGTATTGAAAGATCAGCTTCAGATAATAGTGACTGATGATGGAATTGCATCTGTTATGCTATTAAACAAGGCAGAAGATTATACTATATTTGGTATTGGGATTGGAACAGCTTCAAAAGATGCAGAGCAGATACTGACTGGGCTTTATGAAAAGGAAATTGATAAAACAATCACATCCTCTAATAATTATATTACCTATTCATATATAGATGGGGCCTATGAATTATATGTGTCCTATGATATTGATAAAAATCAGGTTGCTGAGATGTCTTATTATTATATAGATAATAATAACAAAGAGGAAACATTGAATGGTGATAACATTGGTTTTGGTCAGCTGATTGCTATGATTGGTGACCAGAGGGTCTACTATAATGAAGCTATGGTTTACTTAAAAGCTGCTCAAGAAATTTATGAAACAGAGTATGGTTCAGAAATATGGGATATCGATATATATGGGGATGGAAGTAGCTTTGGTGATCTAATTAAGGATGAAGTTATAAAGCAGATAACAGAATTAAAGATAATAAAAGCAG
>JGI24707J26582_10002194_pt1 | contig 14933 bp, 13 predicted proteins | sample BioPla1DNA1_FD_26582 | JGI IMG/M metagenome (IMG submission 26582) | reverse complement strand
TTTTGCCACTTATTAAAAAGCAATTAGTCAATGGCGTTGCGCATATTACTGGTGGTGGCTTTATTGAAAATGTGCCTAGAATGTTCAATGAGGATTTAGCAGCACAAATTCAAGTAGGGACTTGGCCGGTATTACCAATTTTTGAATGTCTTGAAAAATATGGACAGCTTAAACATGAAGAAATGTTTGAAATCTTCAACATGGGCTTAGGCATGATTTTAGCAGTTAGTGAAGATAAAGTGGCTGAAGTGATGCAAATCCTAAAAGAAAACCAAGAGACAGCTTACATTGTCGGAAAAATGGTTGAAAAAACAAACAATAGTGTCGAAATAGTGGAGGAAGGCCGATGAGAGTTGCTATTTTAGCTTCTGGTAATGGTAGTAATTTTGAAGCTTTAGCCCATCAATTTCAAGCAGGATTATTACCTGGAGAACTTATCTTTGTTTTTAGTGATCATCATGATGCTTATGTCCTTGAGCGTGCGCAACGATTGAATGTTCGTGCCTTTAGTTTTGAGGTTAAAGAGTTCGAAAATAAAGCTGCCTATGAAGAAGCGTTATTACAGTTATTGCAAGAACAACAAATCGATTTGATTGTCTTGGCAGGCTATATGCGTATTATCGGTCAAACACTACTTTCTTATTACAGTAATCGTATTTTAAATATTCATCCCTCCCTTTTACCTAGCTTTCCTGGTTTGCATGGGATTAAAGATGCATATGAATATGGCGTAAAAGTTACCGGGGTTACGGTTCATTTGGTTGATGATGGCGTGGATACCGGTCCGATTATCGCTCAAGAACCTGTGATGATTTTACCAGAGGATACCTTGGAATCTCTGGAAGAAAAAATTCATCAAACGGAACATCGCTTGTATCCAAAAGTATTAAGAGACGTGTTACTTCAAAGTGAAAAAAATAAATCAAAAGGGGAATAAAAAACTCATGAAAAGACGTGCATTATTAAGTGTATCTGATAAAACTGGCTTAGTCGATTTTGCGAAAGTGTTGGTTGATGCTGGTATCGAAATCATCTCAACTGGTGGTACCAAAAAAGCTTTAGATGAACATGGCGTGCCAACAATTGGGATTGAAGAAGTGACTGGTTTTCCTGAAATGATGGATGGCCGAGTGAAGACCCTACATCCAAAAATTCATGGCGGATTACTTGGTCGTCGTGATTTAGCCACACATATGGATGCGATGAAAGCTCATGATATTACACCGATTGATTTTGTCGTAGTGAATTTATATCCATTTAAAGAAACCATTTTAAAACCAGATGTTACTGAAGCGGATGCGATTGAAAATATTGATATCGGTGGACCAAGTATGTTACGTTCAGCGGCGAAAAACTTTGCAAGTGTAACAGTTATTGTAGACCCTAGTGATTATGAAAAAGTAGCTGCAGAACTTAAAGTTGAGGGTCAAACAAGTCTTGAAACACGTAAAGCCCTAGCAGCGAAAACTTTCCGCCATACAGCTAGCTATGATGCCTTAATTGCTCAGTATTTCAGTGAAATTGTAGGCGTAACGACACCTGAAAAATTAACGCTTACTTATGATTTACGTCAAACTTTACGTTATGGTGAAAATAGTCATCAACAGGCTTCATTCTACCGTTGCGCTTTACCAAAGTCGTATTCGATGGCTAGCGCAAAACAATTGAATGGGAAAGAATTGTCTTATAACAATATTAAAGATGCGGATGCGGCTATTCGTATTATTCGTGAATTTGATGAACCAACTGCTGTGGCTTTAAAACATATGAATCCATGTGGTATTGGTACAGGTTCAACGATTAAGGAAGCTTTTGATCGTTGTTTTGATGCCGATCCAGTTTCTATCTTTGGTGGCATTATTGTATTAAATCGTCCAGTTGATTTAAAAACTGCTGAAGTGATGCGTCCAATCTTCCTTGAATTAATCATTGCGCCAAGTTTTGATGACGATGCTTTAGCGATACTTTCTCAAAAGAAAAACCTACGTCTATTAACATTGGACTTTTCAGAAAAGAATACCGAAGAAAATGAATTTGTTTCTGTTCTTGGTGGTTTATTAGTTCAAAACCAAGATGTCATCGAAGAAAATTCTGAAAGTTGGCAAGTGGTTACAAAACGTCAACCAACTAAAGAAGAATTAGAAGCGTTAACCTTTGCTTGGAAGGCTGTTAAACATGTGAAGTCTAATGCGATTTTACTTGCAAAAGACAATCAAACAGTCGGTGTCGGTGCGGGACAAATGAATCGCGTGGGCTCTGTTAAAATTGCAGTGGAACAAGCGAAGGCAGCTGGTAAACTTGAAGGTGCCGTAATGAGTTCGGATGCATTCTTCCCAATGAGTGACTCAGTTGAATATGCTGCTCAAAATGGCATTAAAGCAATCGTGCAACCTGGCGGAAGTATTAAAGACCAAGATTCGATTGATATGGCGGATAAATATGGTATTGCTATGGTATTTACCAATGTTCGTCACTTTAGACATTAAGAAAGGACTTGAGCGATGAAATTATTAGTCATTGGTAGCGGAGGTCGCGAACATGCGATTTGTCGTAAATTATTAGAAGATCCTCAAGTAGATGCTGTTTTTTGCGCAAAAGGAAATCCTGGTATGCAAAAAGATGGGGTTCAACTTGTTGATATAGCTGAAGATAATCATCCGGCTTTGATTCAGTTTGTTAAAGAAAATCAGATTGACTGGACGTTTGTTGGGCCTGAAATTCCTTTATTAAATGGGATTGTCGATGATTTTCAAGCAGCTGGTCTAAAGATTTTCGGACCTAATCAACAAGCGGCGATGATTGAAGGTTCAAAAGATTTCGCCAAACAATTAATGCGTGATTATCACATTCCAACTGCTAAATATCAAACATTTTCTGATTTTGAAGCTGCTAAAGCCTATGTTCTAGAAAATGGGGCACCAATTGTGATAAAAGCAGATGGTCTTGCTGCAGGTAAAGGTGTGGTCGTCGCGATGACTGAACAAGAAGCACTTGAAGCTTTAGAAGATATGCTGTTGGATCATAAATTTGGAGCAAGTTCTGCAAAAGTGGTCGTTGAAGAGTTTTTAGACGGTGAAGAATTTTCGTTACTGTCTTTTGTAAAGGAAAATGAAGTCTATCCGATGGTGATTGCGCAAGATCATAAACGGATTTTTGATGGGGATAAAGGCCCAAACACGGGTGGCATGGGCGCTTATTCACCCGTTCCTCAGATTCCAGAATCCATGGTCCAAACAGCGATTAAAGAAATTGTCCAAAAGGCAGCAGATGGCATGGTTGACCGCAAGACGCCATTTACTGGTATCTTGTATGCTGGGTTGATTGCTACTAACGAAGGTCCGAAAGTCATCGAATTTAACGCACGATTTGGTGATCCTGAGACCCAAGTTGTTTTACCGCGATTAAAAACAAGTTTAGCACAAATTATTGATGATTTATTAAACAATCGTCAACCAGATATAACTTGGTATGATTTTGCGACACTTGGTGTAGTAGTTGCAGCTCCAGGGTATCCAGCTGATTATGAAAAAAATATTGTATTACCTGAAATGAAAAATACTGAGGAGCAAACAGTGTATTATGCAGGGGTTACAGCCAAGAAAGAGCAAATGGTTTCAAGTGGCGGTCGCGTATTTTTAGTTACTTCTCAGGGAACAAATTTAGCTGATGCCCAACAAAAAGCGTATGCGTATTTAAACCAGTATGATTTGTCACAATTCTTTTACCGCAAAGATATAGGATTTAAAGCTTTAAAATAAATGTTTAAGGTAGCCACAGTGCTGCCTTTTTCATTTGGAAATTTTTACCAGTTAAAATGAAGCGCTTTACATATCTGTTAACTTGCTTTACAATTTTAATTTGGAGGTGTCTATGATGAAAAAAATGAAATTTGGAACCACAAATGAAGAAGTATCTGCAGTTGTTTTGGGCTGTATGCGATTAAATGGCGCAAAGGATCCCGTTAAAGTGCTCGAAACTGCCTATGAAAATGGGATTACTTTTATCGATCACGCAGATATTTACGGTAAAGGTGAATGCGAAACGATTTTTGCTGAATCTTTAGCAAAAACTTCAATTAATCGAGAAAATTTATTTATTCAATCAAAATGCGGTATTGTCCCAGGAGTCATGTTTGACTTTTCTAAAAAACATATCATTGAAGCTGTTGAAGGAAGTTTGCAACGCTTAAAGACAGATTATTTAGATTCATTATTGTTACATCGTCCAGATACTTGGATGGATCCGTTTGAAGTGAATGAAGCTTTCGAACAATTACATAAAGAAGGTAAAGTCCGTTACTTTGGTGTAAGTAATCAAAATCCTAATCACATCGAATTCTTGAAAAAAGCGGTCAAACAACCACTTGTAGCGAACCAATTACAATTTGGTTTAAAACACACTGAGATGATTGATCAAGAATTGCAAGTTAATATGACATCAAAAGGTAGTTATGATCATGATGGTGGGATTTTACTTTATTCTCGTTTACATGAGATGACCATTCAGGCTTGGTCGCCTTACCAATACGGATTCTTTGAAGGGGTCTTTATCGGTAATGAAAAATTTCCAGAGTTAAATCAAGCAATGGATGAAATGGCGGAAAAATACGGCATTACGCCAACTGGTTTAGCGAGTGCTTGGATTTTAAGCCATCCAGCGAATATGCAAGTTATCGCTGGTACTATGAAACCATCTCGTTTAGAAGAAATTGCCAAAGCGAGTGAAGTACAATTATCTAAAGAAGATTGGTATAAATTATATATGGCAGCTGGAAATATGCTACCATAGAATATATAGAGATAGCCGAATGTTTAAAAACCGAACATTCGGCTATTTTTGTCTAAAAAAACAATAAAAATGATTGCAATATCTAAGTATTTATGGGTAAACTAGCTATTGGTGTGTGAATCATACCGAATATTTTCATTATCTGAGAGGATGAAATACTATGTTCGAAATGAAAGTTTTTGATTATGAGGATATCCAATTAATCCCTAATAAGTGTATTGTCAATAGTCGTTCAGAATGTGATACGAGCGTGACTCTAGGCAAACATACTTTTAGAATGCCAGTCGTTCCAGCGAATATGCAGACTATTATTGATGATAAGATTGCCGAGTTTTTAGCAGAAAATGGCTATTTCTATATTATGCATCGCTTTGATGAAGAAGCACGTATTCCATTTATTAAAAAAATGCAAGCAAAAGGTCTGATTACTTCTATTTCTGTAGGGGTTAAACCAGGCGAGTATACTTTTATTGAAACCTTGGCAAAAGAAAAGCTTATTCCTGACTATATTACGATTGATATTGCTCATGGTCACTCAAACTCCGTCATTAACATGATTCAACATATCAAAAAACATTTGCCAGATTCTTTTGTTATTGCCGGTAATGTTGGTACGCCTGAAGCTGTTCGTGAGTTAGAAAATGCTGGCGCGGATGCAACAAAAGTAGGGATTGGACCAGGTAAAGTTTGTATCACGAAAATTAAAACCGGTTTTGGTACTGGTGGTTGGCAATTAGCAGCTCTACGTTGGTGTGCAAAAGCGGCTCGTAAACCTATTATTGCCGATGGGGGAATCCGTACCCATGGCGATATTGCTAAATCTGTTCGTTTTGGTGCTGCAATGGTGATGATTGGTTCATTATTTGCTGGTCATGAAGAATCTCCAGGTGAAACGAAAGTAGAAAATGGTGTTGTTTATAAAGAATACTTTGGTTCAGCTTCTGAATTCCAAAAGGGCGAACGTAAAAATGTTGAAGGAAAGAAAATTTGGATTCAACATAAAGGTTCATTAAAAGACACATTAATTGAAATGCAACAAGACTTACAATCATCTATTTCTTATGCAGGCGGAAAAGATTTAGAAGCAATTCGCAAAGTGGATTACGTCATTGTTAAAAACTCAATCTTTAATGGTGACACAATATAAAATGGAAAATACAACAGTTCTATTTATTTAATAGTTCTGTTGTATTTTTTTGTATCTGTTTAAAATTCTGTTATATTACAATTTGTGAAATCTTATTGAAATATCGTGAATTTGTAACAAGCGATATTTGAATTCTTAAAGATTAATAAATTTTCAATGAATTAAAAGGATTTAATTTCTATTATTGTGTATTGCTGAACAGTTAGAGTATCTGTACTAATCGTTAATTGTGTAAGCTTTTTTATATCATCTGTTTTCGTAAACGTTTGCAAATAGTGATTAATTTCACTAAAAAGATTGATAGGTCTAGACATTTTTTAAAATATTTTAGTGCAAATTACTTGTATTTCTTTTTGAAAAATGATAGCTTATACATGTAAACGATTGTATAAGTAATACAGAAAGTTTAGCTGTTACAATTAAAAAGTAATAAAAGGGAAGTGTGATTAGATGACAAAGAAAACAACAATTGACTTTGAAGCTTTGTTAGAAAAAGTAAATGCTGATTTTCCAACTTATCAAGTGCTAGACAAAGATGGAAACGTTGTTAATCCTGATTTGATGCCTGAATTAAGTGATGATGAATTAGTAGAATTAATGACTCGAATGGTATGGTCTCGTGTGTTACACCAACGTTCAACTGCTTTGAATCGTCAAGGTCGTCTTGGTTTCTATGCACCAACAGCTGGTCAAGAAGCAAGTCAATTAGCAAGTCACTTTGCATTTGAAAAAGAAGATGTATTATTACCAGGTTACCGTGATGTACCTCAATTAGTACAACATGGCTTACCTTTAGCTGAAGCTTTCTTATGGTCACGTGGACACGTAGCTGGTAACCTATATCCAGAAGACTTAAAAGCTTTACCACCACAAATTATTATCGGTGCGCAATATGTGCAAGCTGCCGGTGTGGCTTTAGGTCTTAAAAAACGTAATAAGAAAAATGTGGTCTTCACTTATACTGGTGATGGCGGTTCATCACAAGGGGACTTTTATGAAGCAATCAATATCGCAGGTGCGTATAAAGCAAATGCTGTATTCTACATTCAAAATAATGGCTTTGCGATTTCTACACCTCGCGACAAACAATCAAGTGCGATGACTTTAGCTCAAAAAGCTGTTGCTGCAGGTATTCCTGGTATTCAAGTTGATGGTATGGATCCACTAGCAGTTTACGCTGTTTCTAAATTAGCGCGTGATTGGTCTGTAGCCGGTAATGGTCCAGTATTAATCGAAACTTTAACATATCGTTATGGTCCACATACATTATCAGGTGACGATCCAACTCGTTATCGTTCAAAAGAAATGGATAGTGAATGGGAAGCAAAAGACCCATTGATTCGTTTCCGTAATTTCTTAACTGCAAAAGGCTTATGGTCTGAAGAAAAAGAAGAAGCAGTTATCGAACAAGCAAAAGAAGATATTAAGAATGCAATTGCTGAAGCTGACCGTGTTCCAAAACAAAAAGTATCTGAATTCTTAAAGAACATGTTTGAAGTTCAACCACAATTAATTAAAGAACAAATTGAAATCTACGAAGCGAAGGAGTCGAAATAATTATGGCACAAAAAACAATGATTCAAGCGATTACTGACGCCTTAGCCCTAGAATTGGCAAATGATGAAAATGTATTAGTTTTTGGTGAAGACGTAGGTAAAAACGGAGGGGTATTCCGTGCTACTGAAGGCTTACAAGAAAAATTTGGGGAAGATCGCGTATTTGATACACCATTAGCAGAATCAGGGATTGCTGGTATGGCTTTTGGTTTAGCTTTAGAAGGATATCGTCCAGTACCTGAATTACAATTCTTTGGTTTCGTATTCGAAGCAATGGATGAAGTTGTTGCGCAAATCGCTCGTACTCGTTATCGTATGGGTGGTACTCGTAATATGCCGGTGACTATCCGTTCTCCATTTGGTGGTGGGGTTCACACGCCAGAATTACACTCAGATAACTTAGAAGGGTTAATTGCGCAATCTCCTGGTATTCGTGTTGTTATTCCTTCAAATCCATATGATGCAAAAGGATTATTAATTGCTTCAATTCGTAGCAATGATCCAGTGGTATTCTTAGAACATATGAAATTATATCGTTCATTCCGTGAAGAAGTGCCAGATGAAGCTTATGAAGTACCTTTAGATAAAGCAGCAGTGACACGTGAAGGTAAAGATGTTTCTATTATTACTTACGGTGCAATGGTTCGTGAAGCAATCAAAGCTGCTGATAACTTAGCAAAAGAAGGTATTGATGCTGAAATTATTGACTTACGTACAGTTGCTCCTTTAGATATCGAAACAATTATTGCTTCTGTTGAAAAAACAGGTCGCGTAGTTATCGTTCAAGAAGCACAACGTCAAGCCGGTGTTGGTGCTATGGTTGCTTCAGAAATTGCGGAACGTGCAATTCTTTCATTAGAAGCTCCTATTGGTCGTGTAAGTGCACCAGATACAGTCTTCCCATTCGGTCAAGCTGAAAATATCTGGTTACCAAACGCAAAAGATATTGAAGAAAAAGTCAAAGAAATCGTTAATTTCTAATTGATCTCAGATGGTAAGTATAAAGCCTAGCCTTTATACTTACCCTTATTAAAGAAAGGAAGAATTTTAATGGCATTTCAATTTAAATTACCAGATATTGGTGAAGGGATTGCTGAAGGCGAAATCGTAAAATGGTTCGTTAAAGTTGGCGATACAATCAATGAAGATGATACTTTATTAGAAGTACAAAATGATAAATCAGTAGAAGAAATTCCATCTCCCGTAACAGGTGTGGTTAAAAATATTTTAGTTTCAGAAGGTACTGTTGCTAGCGTAGGTGACGTATTAGTTGAAATTGATGCACCAGGTCATGAAGATAACGATGCACCTGCACCAGCTAGCGCACCAGCTCAAGAAGCTGCTCCTACTGCTGCAGCTGGCGGATATTTCCAATTCAAATTACCAGATATTGGTGAAGGAATTGCTGAAGGTGAAATCGTAAAATGGTTCGTTAAAATTGGTGATACTATCAATGAAGACGATACTTTATTAGAAGTACAAAATGATAAATCAGTAGAAGAAATCCCATCTCCAGTTACAGGTGTGGTTAAAAATATTTTAGTTTCAGAAGGTACTGTTGCTACAGTCGGTGATGTCTTGGTTGAAATTGATGCACCAGGTCATAATGGTCCTGCCGCTGCACCAGCTAGTGCGCCTGCTCAAGAAGCTGCTCCTGCTGCTACTCCAAGTGCTGCAACGGTTGTAACAGCTTCAAATCCTAACAAACGCGTTTTAGCAATGCCATCTGTGCGTCAATATGCACGTGAAAAAGATGTTGATATTACCTTGGTAACACCAACAGGTAAAGGTGGCCGTGTGGTGAAAGAAGATATCGATCAATTCTTAGCTGGTGGCGTACCAAGTCAAGCCGCTACACCAGTTGCTTCAACATCAGAAGTTGCTGCTCCTGCTAAAACAGCTGCTGCTCCTGCTAAAGCTCCAGAAGCTAAGAAACCATTCACTTCAAACTTAGGTGAATTAGAAACTCGTGAAAAAATGTCTGCTACACGTAAAGCTATTTCTAAAGCGATGGTTAATAGTAAACATACTGCACCTCATGTTACATTACATGATGAAGTGGAAGTATCTAAACTTTGGGATCAACGTAAGAAATTCAAAGAAGTGGCTGCAGCAAATGGTACTAAATTAACATTCTTGCCATATATTGTTAAGGCTTTGACAACTACAGTGAAGAAATACCCAATCTTGAATGCTTCTATTGATGATGCAACACAAGAAATCGTGTATAAACACTACTACAACATCGGTATTGCAACTGATACTGATCACGGATTATATGTACCTAACGTAAAAGATGCAGATCGTAAAGGTTTATTTGCAATTGCAGATGAAATCAACGCTAAAGCAAAATTAGCTCATGAAGGAAAATTATCTGCAGAAGATATGCGTAATGGTTCTATCACAATTAGTAACATCGGTTCAGTTGGTGGTGGTTGGTTCACACCAGTTATCAACTATCCAGAAGTTGCTATCTTAGGTGTAGGTACAATTTCTCAACAACCTATCGTCAATGCAGAAGGTGAATTAGCTATTGGTCGCGTGATGAAACTATCATTAAGTTTTGACCACCGTATTGTTGACGGCGCTACTGCACAACAAGCGATGAATAATATCAAACGCTTATTAGCTGATCCAGAATTATTATTAATGGAAGGATGATTAATCGATGGTAGTAGGAGATTTTGCTATTGAATTAGATACAGTCGTAATTGGAGCTGGCCCTGGTGGATATGTGGCAGCGATTCGTGCGGCTCAATTAGGTCAAAAAGTTGCTGTAATTGAACGTGAATATATTGGTGGTGTTTGTTTAAACGTTGGATGTATTCCTTCTAAAGCTTTGATTGCAGCGGGACATCACTATCAAGAAGCTCTAGATTCACAAATGTTTGGTGTGAATACAGAAGGAGTTACTTTAGATTTTGCTAAAACACAAGATTGGAAAGACAATGGCGTTGTTAAAAAATTAACAACAGGTGTGTCATTCCTATTAAAGAAAAATAAAGTTGAAGTCATTACAGGTTCTGCATTCTTTGTAGATGATCATACTTTACGTGTAATCAATGGTGATTCAGCGCAAACTTATTCATTTAATAATGCGATTATTGCGACTGGTTCTCGTCCAATTGAAATTAAAGGCTTCAAGTTTGGCGGTCGTATTTTAGATTCTACTGGTGGTCTAGCATTAAAAGAAGTGCCTAAGAAATTTGTTATTATCGGTGGCGGGGTTATCGGTGCTGAATTAGGTGGTGCCTATGCAAACCTTGGTGCTGAAGTAACAATCTTAGAAGGATCTCCACAAATTTTACCTACATTTGAAAAAGATATGGTGAAATTAGTAGAAGATGACTTTAAGAAAAAAGGCATTACTGTTATTACTAAAGCTATGGCAAAAGAAGCTATTGATAATGGTGATAGCGTCACTGTGAAATATGAAGTTGACGGTAAAGAACAATCTGTTGTGGCTGATTATGTCATGGTTACAGTTGGTCGTCGCCCTAACACTGATGATATGGGATTAGAACAAGCTGGTGTTGAAATTGGTGAACGTGGTTTAATTCCAGTAGATGCGCAAGGACGTACAAATGTGAAGAATATTTACGCAATTGGGGATATCGTTCCTGGTGCTGCCTTGGCTCACAAAGCTAGTTATGAAGCTAAGATTGCTGCCGAAGCGATTTCAGGTAAGAAAGTTGCCGTTGACTATAAAGCTATGCCAGCTGTTGCCTTTACTGATCCTGAATTAGCAACAGTCGGAATGACAATTGCTGAAGCGAAAGAAGCTGGCTTAAATGCTAAATCATACAAATTCCCATTATCTGGTAATGGACGTGCGATTTCTTTAGGTAAGACTGAAGGATTTGTTCGTTTAGTAACTACAGTGGAAGATAATGTGATTGTCGGTGCACAAGTTGCTGGAGTTGGCGCTTCTGATATGATTTCTGAATTATCATTAGCTGTTGAATCTGGTATGAATGCTGAAGATATCGCATTAACTATCCATCCACATCCATCATTAGGTGAAATTGTAATGGATACTGCCGAATTAGCATTAGGCTTACCAATTCATATCTAAAATCAAAAAGAATAAATTTGAAGAGACTCAATCACAGATGGTTGGGCCTCTTTTTTGTTTTCATCTAATTTCATTTTTGTTATAATTGAGTCGAAAGGTGGGAGAGTTATGCAATTTTTGAAATTATTTCTCATTTATCGTTGGTATGCTTTAGTATTTGCATTTATGTATGTCGCACTTATCTATCTGATATGCCGAAAAACTAAATTCGTTAAAGCCGGTATCATTTATGGGGTTGTTACAGAAATTATCTTTATCGGGTCATTATTATATTTCTATTTTAGGCTATCACAACCAAGTACTGTTTCAAGAATGCCAATTTTCGAACAGTATTATAATATTGTGATTCTTTCGTGGTTTGTCTTTTATATACCGCTAGTCTTATTGGCTACTTATCGCTTGTTCCTTTGGATTAGGCAGCGACTCCATCTTGCTTTACAAATAATCTTAACCGTTAGTTACATTATTACCGTGGTTGGAATTGGCTATTTTGGGTTAATTGTTCATGTATTATTGTTTTATGGTTTTGCACCTTAAATGTTTTAGATCAAGGTACTACTGGTGTCTTGGTCTTTTTTTGGTTGCATGCGAACTGCTAACCTGTATATAATAGTATAGGAAGAATGAGGAGGAAGAAGATGGAGAATTATCAATATCCTTTAGATTTAAATTGGTCTACAGAAGAAATGATCTTAGTTGTAAATTTTTGGGCTGATTTAGAAAAAGTTTATGAACAAGGTATGGATCGTCAAGCTTTTTTAAATAGTTATCAGTCCTTTAAATCAGTTGTCAAAAGTATTGGTGAAGAACGTAAATTGGGTCGAGAGTTTGAGGAATTATCGGGTTATTCGCTTTACCATGCTGTAAAACATGCAAAAGCAAGTCAGGCAAAGAAAATAAAAATGTGAGGAAATCATTTATGGNAACATTGAGTACAAAAATTGTTGATATTATTTATGCTGCGGCAATAAAAATTAAAGAGCAAGTCACAAAAAAGAGGTTAATTGTGTCTACCAAATCTAGTCGCAGTGATTTTGTGACAAATGTTGATACACAAATTCAAGATTTTATTATGGAAGAGCTGTTAAGAGTAGAACGTGGCATTAAATTTTTAGCTGAAGAAAATAATTTATCTTCTTTATCTGACTTTTCTGGCAAAGTTGCTATTATCGATCCTATAGATGGCACAAATAATATGGTTTTAGAAAAGAAAAACTTCTGTATTATGGTTGCAATCTATGATAATCATGAAGGAAAATTGGGGTATATCTATGATGTAATGGCTGATAATTTACTTTGGGGTGGACCGGATGTAGGGATTCATTTCAATGATAAGAAATTAAAACGAACGAATAATGTTGAGCTAAGTGAAGGACTAGTTGGCTTTAACAGTGCTATATATCGTAGAAATGCTTTTCATGCGCATAAAATTGGAGATGAATCATTAGGAATTAGAATGACTGGATGTGCAGGTCTTGAATTGATGAATTTAGCATTAGGTAATCGTGTAGCGTATATTTCTAACTTACAGCCTTGGGATTATGCTGCTGGTAAGATAATACTTGAAACGCTAGGTCTTAGAGTAACTAACATTTATGGAAATGATTTGAAATTTAATGAACGAGAATTGTTTATTGCTGCTACCCCTTTAGCACATCAAAGAATATTGGAAATTATGCATGCAGAATAAAGAATCATGAGAAATCGAGTGTTTTGCTTTTTTTTCTGAAAATTTTTTGGTATAATTTCATTTTGAGTGAAGTCAATTAAATTTTAAAGGAGTCATTAAATTGAATTATAGAGAAGATATTCGTAATATCGCGATTATTGCCCACGTCGACCACGGAAAAACCACTTTGGTAGATGAATTATTAAAACAGTCACATACTTTAGATGCACGTACACAATTACAAGAACGTGCGATGGACTCAAACGCATTAGAAAAAGAACGCGGAATTACAATTTTAGCGAAAAACACTGCTGTTGAATATAATGGTACAAAAATTAATATCATGGATACTCCTGGACACGCCGATTTTGGTGGCGAAGTAGAACGTATTATGAAAATGGTGGACGGTGTCCTTTTAGTTGTTGACGCTTATGAAGGAACTATGCCACAAACTCGTTTTGTATTGAAAAAAGCTTTAGAACAAAAAGTTACACCGATTGTAGTTGTCAATAAAATTGATAAACCATCCGCTCGTCCTGAACATGTAGTAGATGAAGTATTAGAATTGTTTATTGAATTAGGGGCCGATGATGATCAATTAGATTTCCCAGTTGTTTATACTTCAGCCTTAAATGGTACTTCAAGCTTGTCTAGTGATCCAGCAGACCAAGAAAAGACAATGGCGCCCGTTTTCGATACAATTTTAGAACATATCCCTGCACCAATTGACAATTCTGATGAACCTTTACAATTCCAAGTGTCATTATTAGACTATAATGAATATGTTGGTCGTATTGGTATCGGACGTGTTTTCCGTGGTACCATTCGTGTAGGGGACCAAGTTGCTTTGATGAAACTAGATGGTGATGTGAAGAAATTCCGCGTGACGAAGATTTTTGGTTTCTTTGGCTTGAAACGTTTAGAAATCGAAGAAGCTAAGGCCGGAGATTTGATTGCCGTATCTGGGATGGAAGATATCTTCGTTGGTGAAACTGTTACACCTGCAGATCATCAAGAAGCTTTGCCGATTTTACACATTGATGAGCCTACATTACAAATGACTTTCCTAGTGAATAATTCGCCATTTGCAGGACGTGAAGGAAAATTTGTTACTGCACGTAAAATTGAAGAACGTTTGATGGCACAATTACAAACTGATGTATCTTTACGTGTTGATCCAATTGGTCCAGATTCATGGATTGTTTCAGGCCGTGGAGAATTACACTTATCCATCTTAATTGAAAATATGCGCCGTGAAGGTTACGAATTACAAGTATCTCGTCCAGAAGTTATCGAACGTGAAATCGATGGCGTGAAGTGTGAACCATTTGAACGTGTTCAAATTGATANNCCAGAAGAATATATGGGGGCAGTAATTGAATCATTAGGTATGCGTAAAGCTGAAATGCAAGATATGATTAATACTGGAAATGGTCAAGTTCGTATTATCTTCTTAGCACCAGCCCGTGGATTAATCGGATATACTACAGAATTCTTATCTATGACTCGTGGTTATGGTATTATGCACCATACCTTTGATCAATATCTACCAATGATTCAAGGTCAAATTGGTGGTCGTCACCATGGTGCTTTAGTTTCTATTGATACAGGCAAGGCAACGACTTATTCAATTATGAGTATTGAAGAGCGTGGTACTGTCTTTGTTGAACCAGGGACTGAGGTTTATGAAGGGATGAT
>JGI24707J26582_10002192_pt1 | contig 14935 bp, 16 predicted proteins | sample BioPla1DNA1_FD_26582 | JGI IMG/M metagenome (IMG submission 26582) | reverse complement strand
ATGTTATATTCATTGATTAATGTAAGTTTTTTAGCCATTATATTAACTCCGGTTTTGATAATGTTTTTAACCTTAATTAAAAACATAGGTGAAGAATTAAGAAAAAGTGAAGAAACAAGGCATATTACAAGAAATAAAAATCAGCCTNTACCAAAAAAGAAGAAGGCAAATACATTGAAAAAGAAATCTTCTAAACTTAGGAAAGTAAAATAATCCTTTATTATAGAAAATGTTAACAATGTACTGGGTATATGAATAAAATAATGGTAATAGGGAAAAAATCAAAAGGATTAAACTTGTTGTAAGGCTGGTGAATATAATGAAGGAAAGTTTACGATGCTATTTTTGTAACGAAGAAGACAATAAGGGAATTATATTGCTAAATAAATATATATGTAGCAATTGTGAAAAATCCCTTATAGAAACTCCTAATTATGAATTAAGATACGAAATTAATAGAAGAAAAGTACAAAAACTTTGGAAGAGTCAACCACAAGGAATTGTATAATAATGAAGGGACTAGATCTAGTCCCTTTATTATTTTGGTATTTCTCTTTTTAGAATTGGAAAATTTTTGATGTTTTTAAAAATAATATGATTAAGGGGAATATCTAAGAGAGCAGAAATCTCCATAACAGTTTTTTTCCCCTCATAAACCCTTACAAAGTCTTCTAGATTGTCAATTTTATTTTTCATACAGCCCACCACCTTTGATAAATTTTATGGGGCTTTTTCCATATACAGACAAAATGAATCTATAGCATTATTATTTCTAGTATTATGAAAATTTATACAATTGTTTCTAAAGATAGCTTTTACTTATAAAAAATAGGGAGGGTTTTATAAATAGAAGAAATTAAAGGGGGAGTTTTGTTGAATAGAAAAGACCTTTTCGCAGAGTTAATAAATATATATGAGGAAAACATAATATCCTTTCATACACCAGGACATAAAAACGGGAAGATATTTGATAAGTTATCCTTAAATGAATTTAAGAACCAAATATCCTATATAGACACTACAGAAATAATAGGAACGGATAACTTACATAATCCTAATGGAATTATTAAAAAGGCCCAGGAAGAAGCAAGGAAAATTTTTAAAAGTCAACAAACTTATTTTCTAGTAAATGGCAGCACATCTGGTATTTATAGTATGATTATGGGTAGTACTTCGCCAGGGGATAAGGTTATAGTGGATAGGAACTGCCATCAATCTATTATAAATGCAATGATTTTAGGAGATATTATTCCACAGTTTGTATATCCTGAAATAGATATAGAACAGGCCATTCCCCTAGCTATTTCATCTGAGGAAGTAGAAAAGCAATTAATAAAGCATCCTGATGCTAGGGCAGTTGTTATTACCTATCCTAATTACTATGGCATTTGTAGTGATTTAAAGAAAATAGGGGAGATTGTACATAAACACAATAAAATATTATTAGTAGATGAAGCCCATGGAGCCCATTTAGGACTAAGTGAAGGCCTACCTATGACAGCATTAGAATGTGGTGCAGATATTGTGGTACAAAGTACTCACAAAACTTTACCCAGCTTTACACAATCATCCATGTTACATTTACAGGGTGAAAGAGTGGATAAAGATAGGGTAGAATTTATGTTAAGACTGCATCAAAGCTCTAGCCCGTCTTACATACTAATGGCATCACTGGACTTGGCGTTAAATATCTATAAAAACCATGGAAAAAGATTAATGGAAGAGTTATTATATAATATACAAGCATTTAAAAACAAAGTAAAATCATTACAAGGATTTAATATATTAGATAAAGATATAATAGGTAGGAACTATATAAAAGACATAGATATTACAAAAATATGGATTACAATGACAAATAATATAAAGGGTCATGAATTGGAAGAAATCCTGAGAGAAAAATATAATATACAAATGGAATTATCCAATCTCTATGGGGTATTAGCATTAACTACCATTGGAAATGACAGGGAGGATTTTGATAAACTATTAAGAGCCTTAGAATATATTTCTAATCAAAGTAAAGAAAAAGAAATTATGGATATGTCACATATACATTATCCAAAGACAAAAAGCATTATTACTCCTAGAAAAGCCCTATATAGTAAAAAGGAAAGTGTAAAATTAGAAGCCAGTGTAGGACATATTAGTGGAGAATATATTATTCCCTATCCACCTGGAGTTCCTTTATTAATTCCTGGTGAATTTATTGATGAGAACATGATAAGATATGTAAAAGAATTGATTAATAAGGGCATGGAGGTAATAGGATTAAAGGATAAAAAACGCCAGTATATTGAGATTATAGCAGATAAATAAGGATATTATTAATTAATAGAAGGTGAAATTATGAAAAAAGGATTATTTATATCAATTGAGGGGTTAGATGGTGCAGGCAAGAGTACACAGATGAAATTTATAAAAGAGTTTTTAGAAAAAAAGGGTTATAAGGTATTAATAACCAGAGAACCTGGTGGCACCAATATTGGTGAAAAGATTAGGGATATATTACTAGACAAAGAACATGGGGAAATGACTGATATGACAGAGGCACTACTATATGCAGCATCTAGATGTCAACATGTGGGAGAATTCATCCTACCAGCACTAAAAAAGGGATATGTAGTACTATGTGACCGTTTCCTGGATTCTAGTATTGCTTATCAAGGTGGAGCCAGAAAGCTAGGTGTACAGAAAATAAAAGATATAAATAAATTTGCCACAGGGGGACTGGAACCAGATTTGACCATATTCTTTGATATACCTCCAGAGATAAGCCTAGAACGTATACCGTTAGAGGAAGTAGACAGATTAGAACAGGAGAAAATAGAATTTCATAGGGAAGTTTATAATACATATATTTTATTGGCAAAGGAAGAACCTTATAGAATAAAGGCAGTAAGAGCCCATAGGCAGGTTTTAGAAATTAGTCAGGATATTGAGGAAATATTAATAGAATTAATAAAAAGTATTGATAAATAAAAAAACAATGGCGTTATGGACAATACATAATGCCATTTTAAATATTATAAAATATATTGTACTCCATATATACCCTAAGCCAGTATCAATGCTTTTATTTTGGCTATATCGCTCCAATTATCCGCAGTTGCAATTTCTAACTTGGTAATAGTTGACTTCATATCACCAACTTGATCCTTCATTTCCTGTCTAAATTCAGTCAAATCAGCGGTTTGATCTATAACAGCTCTTAAATCTCTTTTAATAACCTCCTGTCCTTGTTCTAGTTTCATTTGTCCTTGTTCTAATTTGTCAACTTTCTCATTTAAAGTCCTAAGCTCTTTTAATACAATTTTTTGGAATTCTTCATTAGTCATAAACCTCACCTCCCCTTTTTAAATAGCACTTGACTTTATTATAGTATAGAATTGGATTAAAATCTATACTACAATTAAATTTAGGGGATATTGTTCCAGTTATTGAGAATTGTATATGATATCATTAATAATATATAGTATAATACTACTAAAGACTAATTCATATTTTTAAAACATATACTTCATTATAAATAGGGTAATAAAATATTATATATATTAGTATAACAATTATATAATAAAGAGGAGGTATTGAAATGAAATTAATCATAGCCATTGTTCAAGATGAAGATTCCAGAGAATTGGTTGGGGAGTTAACAGGACAAAAATTTAGGGTTACTAAACTAGCTACAACAGGTGGATTTCTAAAGGCAGGGAATACTACCTTGTTAATTGGAGCTGAAGATGAACAAGTAGATACAGTTATAGAAATAATAAAAGATAACTGTGAATCTAGAAAAGAAATAATACCAGCATCACCATCTATAACCAGTGTTACAGGAGTATTTGTATCATATCCTGTAGAAGTACAGGTGGGTGGAGCTACAGTTTTTGTTATAGATGTAGAAAAACATGTTAAGTTATAGAAATGAGTGATGATTTTTATGGAGTCATACCCTATTATAGGACAAGAAAGACTTTTAAAAAACCTAAGAAAAGCTCTAGATCAAGATGAATTGGCACATGCCTATTTATTGGAAGGACAAAAAGGTCTAGGAAAAAAAGAAATAGCCAAATGGTTGGCTACAGCCATTGTATGTAGAGGTGAAAGCCCTAAACCCTGTCATCAATGTATTAGCTGCATAAAAATAAATAGTAATAATCATCCTGAGGTAAAGTGGATACAGGAGGAAGGCAGTATAGGTATAGATATTATAAGAGAATTACAAAAAGATTTGCAACTAAAACCATATGAAGGTAGTAAAAAGGTTTATATTATTGATAATGCTGAAAAAATAACTCTACAAGCACAAAATTCCCTATTAAAAAGTTTAGAAGAACCTCCTGAATATGCCACTATTATATTATTAACCAATAATGGAAGTAGTTTATTACAGACAATCATATCAAGATGTCAAAGACTAAAACTATTATCAGTTCCATTGCAAGAAATAGAGGACTATCTAGTGCATACAAAAAAAATAGACAGAAATAGGGCAAAGGTATTAGCATCCCTGTCTAATGGTGTTATAGGTAAAGCCCTACAATTATCTGAAGATGATGAATTTCAGGAAAGACGGAGTAAAGTAATACAAATTACTAGAGACATATTATATGCCAANGAAATAGAGGTATTAGAGAATATAGGATTTTTTCAAGAAGAACGGGATTANATAGAAGANATTCTGGAAACATTAGTGACNTGGTACCGAGATTTGTTAATATATAAAGATACGGGAAAAGAGGAATTTCTTATAAATATTGATAATACAACAGAAATCCTCCAACAATCACATAAGACTTCCCTAGACAAGATAAAAAGAATGATATTTACCATAGAGGAAACAAAGCATAATCTTAAGGCTAATGCTAATTTTCAAATAAATATTGAAGTAATGCTATTAAACTTAACAAGATAATTTTAAAAACAAGGAGGGAAAACTTTCACAATGGCATTATTCTATGAAATTTGATAAAATAAGAGATGATTAATTAAAAGAGGACNTTGATTTNTTTTATATAGAACTAGGGAGGAATTTTTATGGTGACAATAGTAGGGATTCGCTTTAAAAAAGCGGGTAAAATTTATTATTTTAATCCCNNTGAAATAGATATACAAAAAAATGATTGTGTNATTGTAGAAACTGCACGGGGAGTAGAGTTAGGTGAAGTGGTAGTAGGGCCAAGGGAAGTTGCAGAGGAAGATATAGTGGCCCCACTTAAGGATGTAATAAGAAAAACCACAGAAGAAGATAGGCAGAGGCATCTGGAAAATAAAGAAAAAGAAAAAGAGGCCTTTGAAATATGCTTGGAAAAGATAATAGCTCATCAGTTGGATATGAAATTAATTGATGTAGAATATACTTTTGACAACAACAAAGTTATCTTTTATTTTACTGCAGATGGCAGAGTTGACTTCAGAGAATTAGTAAAAGACCTAGCATCAGTATTTAGAACACGTATAGAGTTAAGACAAATTGGTGTTAGAGATGAAGCTAAGATGCTAGGAGGTATAGGAACTTGTGGTAAGTCTCTTTGCTGTGCTACATGGTTAGGTGATTTTGAACCAGTGTCTATAAAAATGGCTAAAGAACAAAGTCTTTCTCTAAACCCTACAAAAATATCTGGTATCTGTGGCAGGCTTTTTTGTTGTTTAAAATATGAACATGATGTTTATCAAGAAATTTTGGACAAGTTGCCAGGGGTAGGTTCTATTGTAGTAACACCCTATGGCGAGGGTACTGTTATTGAAATTAATGTATTATTAGAGTCTGTTAAGGTAAAAATAAGAAATCCAGAGGAGAACTCTGAGGAAATACAGATGTGTAGTATGGAAGAAGTAACAAAGATTAAAGAAAAACGAAGTTTAAAGGAACAATTAGATATTAATCATGAATTAGACGAACCTTTATTAGATGAAGAATTAAAACAATTAAAGGAATTAGAACAGGAATAGTTATACTAAGAGGTGAAGGTGGTGGATTTACTAAAGGAGCAGGAAAGAATTGATGACTTACAGATAAATGATTTGAAGATTATACAAAACCCTGAGGGCTTTTGTTTTGGAATAGATGCTGTTCTTTTGGCAAATTTTATAGAGTTAAAGAAGAATGCTAAGGTTGTAGATTTAGGTACAGGAACAGGTATAATACCCATATTAATAGCAGGAAAAAGTAATAGTAGTCATATAACCGCATTAGAGATACAAGAAACAGTGGCAGATATGGCAAGACGCAGCGTGATACTAAACTCCTTAGAGGATAGGATTCAGGTTTTGACTATGGATCTAAATCATGCAAAAAATCAATTACCTGTCAATACCTTTGATGTGGTAACTTCCAATCCTCCATATATGCACCCTAGGGGTCTTTTAAATCCTGAAGATATGAAATCCATATCAAGACATGAGGTAAAATGCAGCCTAGAAGATGTAGTATCAACGGCTTCTAGACTATTAAAACATTTAGGCAGATTTTTCATGGTTCATCGACCTCAAAGACTGGTGGATATTATGTATTATTGTAGAAAATATAAATTGGAACCTAAAAGAATACAGTTCATACATCCCAGATATGATAAAAAGCCTAATCTTTTATTGCTAGAATGTAGGAAGGCAGCCCAACCAGAACTAAAAGTATTAGATCCCCTATATGTATATGATGACAAAGGAAAATATACAAAAGAAATTCATGATATTTATAATAAAAAAATACTAGAGGAAGGGGTTGGAAGGGTTGGAAAAGGGTAAATTATATATATGTCCCACTCCCATTGGTAATTTAGAAGATATCACATTAAGGGTTTTAAGAGTTCTAAAGGAAGTAGATGCCATAGCAGCAGAGGATACCCGTCACAGTATCAAGTTATTAAGACATTTTGATATACAAAAACCCTTGATTAGCTACCATGAACACAATGAACAAACTAAGAGTGAATATCTTATTGATAGATTACTAAATGGAGATAGTATTGCCCTAGTTTCCGATGCTGGGATGCCAGGAATTTCAGATCCGGGAGAGATATTAATAAAAAGGTGTATAGAAGGGGGCATTGATATTGAAGTACTCCCAGGGGCAACAGCTGGAATATTAGCTTTAGTGGCATCAGGATTAGACACTAGGCGTTTTTCTTTTGAGGGATTTTTGGATCGGGGTAAAAAAGGTAGAAGACAAAGATTAGAGGAAATTGAATTAGAGGACAGGAGTCTGATTTTTTATGAGGCACCTCACAGGATACATACTACATTAAAGGATATGTTAGAAATCTTGGGAAATAGAAAAGCTGTAGTTGCAAGAGAATTGACAAAAAAACATGAGGAATTTATTAGGGGTAATCTAGAGGAAATATATGAACAATTGCAAGAAAATCCACCCAAGGGGGAAATGGTTTTAATATGTGAAGGTATATCTCAGGACACATTATTAGCCAGAAAAGAAAAGGCATTTGAAGATATTAGTATAAAACAACATATTATTTCTTTTATGGAATCAGGAATATCTAAGAAGGATGCTATTAAGGAAGTAGCAAAAACCAGGAATATTCCCAAGTCCCAAGTATATAAAGAAGCCATAGATTTATAAACTCTATGGCTTCTTTAATATACTCATTTATTTTAAGATTTCATCAACACACTTGGCACAGATGTTCTTAGATTTATATATCTTAATATCTTCAGCACTTCCACAGAAAATACAGGCCGGTTGATATTTTTTAAGTAAAATACTTTCACCATCTACATAGATTTCTAGGGCATCCTTTTCCTCTATATTTAATGTTCGTCTTAACTCAATGGGAAGAACTATCCTTCCTAATTCATCTACTTTTCTTACAATCCCTGTTGACTTCAAGTAATCATCCTCCTTTACAATATCTTTGATTTTCCATATTAAAACCATAAAAATAACGTCAATATACAAAATTCGACATTTATCTATTAAAGAATAACAGATATGTAATAAAAAGTCAACGTGAAAGAATGTCAATATATTAACTTATTACTTATGAAAATAAGGTTTAGAGAAATTTGATATATTGCATATATTAAAGATAAGGGATTTTTTATAATAAGATTTAGAAACTTGTTTTTTTATTATAAAAATAAGGAACTTGGGAGCTGATTATAATGAATGTGATTTTTACACGAATTATGGAATTGGGAAAAGAATTGAATCTGAATATATACCTAGTAGGTGGTGCATTACGAGATTTACTATTAAATAGAAATATAAATGATTTTGATTTTGTAGTAGAAAGAGAACATAAAAAACTAATAACTGCTATTGTAAATATGGAAAATACAACCCTAGTAACATTGGATGAGGAAAGACAAATATATAGAATAGTTTTAAAAAGTGGGATTATATTGGATTTTTCTCCTATGGAGGGGGAAGATATAGCTGTAGATTTATCCCATAGAGATTTTACTATAAACTCCATGGCTTATAATATAGAAAATGGTTGGCCAGTGGATAAAGATAGGATTATAGATCCCTTCAAAGGTATTCAAGACTTAAGAGATAAAAGAATTTGTCATATAGATGATAGGGTTTTTGAGGAAGATCCCATAAGGATGCTAAGAGCTGTAACATTTATGACCCAATTAGGTTTTAAATTGGATAGAGACACCCAGGCATTAGTGGTAAGAGATGCTAAAAAGATAACTACAGTTGCAGGAGAGAGAATAACTGGAGAATTATTTAAAATACTGGGGGAAAAAAGAAGTTATTATTATTTTAATTTCATGGATAAGGATTTGTTTTTACTTGAATATATTTTTCCTGAAATTAAGAAAATGAAAGAGGTAGGTAAATGCAAATACCATTTAGTAGATAGCTGGAAACATTCTATATATACTATGAAACTAGTGGAAAGCTATATATATGATAAAGATTTCTTTGAATACTATATCTCCAAGGCTTATCAAGAACATTTCAGTGAAGTAATAGCGGGAGACCGTAGACGTTTTCAATTAATAAAATTAGGTGCTTTTTTTCACGATGTGGGTAAACCTCTAGCCCGATGGGTAGACAAAGAGGGCAGAACACGTTTTAAGGGCCATGAATTAATAGGGGCAGAAATAGTGAAGAAATATGCAAGTCATCTAAAGCTAAGTAAAAAGGAAGGAGAAATACTACAAAACTATGTGGCTCTTCATATGTGGCCATTAGTATTATATAAAAAAAATGATGTAAGTGGTAGAAGCCTTTATAAATTTTTTAATGAGGCTAATAAGGAAACCTTAGACATATTAATTATTGCCCTAGGTGATATAATTGCCACTAGAAGGATATTAGACCCCTATGAAGAAATGGGAAAATTTAAAACCTATATAGAATATATGGCGAGTAATTATTTAACTAGATATAAAGAAATAGAAGATATCAGCATGATTATTACAGGAGAAGATATTATGAGGGAATTAAATATAAACCCAGGCATAAAAGTGGGAAGAATTTTAAAAGAAGTTCAAAGATCTATCTATGTGGGAAATATATCAGCTAATAGAGAAGAAGTCATGAAATATATAAAAGATATATACTAGAATCCAGGATCTCTTTATAAAAGAGATCCTTTTTCTTTATAGGTATTGAGCATATCATTTCTTAGNTGCCATAGTTTTTCCGAAAGGTCAACTTTATAAAGTTGTGGACGATTAAAACGCTTATATTCAGGCCATAGGGTATTTAATTCTTCAACTGTATAGGCCTTTATTTCTTTGACAGTTTTTCTAGGGTAAACCAATTTTCCATCTACATACATTGGTATTAACATTTCCCTTATTTTATAGTCCACAAAGGTTTTCTTTTTCCAAGTATAAACAGGATGAAATATTGTAAGGGGTTTATCAGTGTCAATAACTTCATCCTCCAACATAATTAAATCTGCCTGAGCTTTATTATGTAAAGTATCATATATACGAATTACTTTTTTATATCCTGGATTAGTAATCTTTTCTGGATTTTCTGATATTTTTAGTTTAGGTATAAATTCACCATTTTGTTCGACGGCAGATAGTTTATAAACCCCACCTAGGGCTGGACATCCACTGGAGGTAATAAGCTTAGTCCCTACTCCCCAACTATCAATAGCTGCTTTTTGCATTTTTAGACTATAAATAACTTCTTCATCCAAGTCACTGGATGCTACAATAGAAACCCCTTCAAAACCAGCCGCGTCTAACATTTTGCGAGCCTCCTTAGAAAAGTAGGCAATATCTCCGGAGTCAATACGAATTCCCTTGGGCTCATATCCTTTTTCTTTTAATTCTTTAAAGACTTTAATAGCATTAGGAACACCACTATTCAGTGTGTCATAGGTATCTACTAGGAGTAGACAATTATCAGGATAGGTATCAGCATAGGCCTGGAATGCCTCTAGTTCTGTATCAAAACTTTGTATCCAGCTATGAGCCTGGGTTCCTACAACAGGGATATCAAACAACTTTCCAGTAAGCACATTTGAAGTAGAAGAACAACCACCAATAATGGCAGCCCTTGCTCCATAAACCCCAGCATCTGGGGCTTGAGCTCTTCTCAGTCCAAATTCAAAAACATTATCTCCTTCAGCAGCTTCACAAATTCTAGAAGCCTTTGTAGCAATCAAAGATTGGAAATTAATTATATTTAAAAGAGCTGTTTCAATAAGTTGTGCCTCAAAACTTCTGGCTTTTACCCTTAAAATCGGTTCATTAGGAAACATTATAGATCCTTCAGGAACAGCATAAATAGTACCGGAAAATTTAAAATCTTTAAGGGCATCAAGAAAATCTTCATTAAAACCCAAACCTCTTAAATAAGTAATATCATCCTCTGTAAATTTCAGATTTTCTATATAGTCAACGGCTTGTTCCATACCAGCAATAATTGTATAATTACTTTTACAGGGGTTTTTTCTAAAAAAGAAATCAAAGACAACTATATCCTCGTGAATATTGTGTTTCAAATAACCATTCATCATTGTTAATTGATAAAAATCCGTTAACAAAGCAAGATTACGCATTCTTTTATACCTTCCTTATCTAAAATATTATTTTCTATATAATAGGATCCCCATTTTTTTCTTATATAGATTATTTAAAATCTATTATATCAGATTTTTAACAATAAATAAAAAATATTACATTTTTATATATTGACATATGAAAAAATCTATAATCATAAGATATAAGGAATAGGGAATAAAAAAGGAGATTGTTATATGAGTAAAATTTGGTTTTTTATGATGATTTTTGGCATCAGTATGGCAATAATGAATGGAAATACAGAAATTATTAACGAAGTAATTTTACAAGATGCACAGGAAGCAGTTGTATTTGCCATTGGACTTACTGGAATTATGGGAGTATGGTTGGGTTTGATGAATATAGCAAAAAAGTCAGGTCTAATAAACTCCTTTGCCTCCTTTATGAGACCTGTTACAAAAATTCTTTTTCCTTCCATCCCACCTAATCATCCGGCTGTTAGTGCCATGATGATGAATATGGTCACAAATATTTTTGGAGCTGGCAATTCTGCTACAGCTTTGGGTATTAAGGCTATGGAGGAACTACAAGAATTAAATAGGGATAAAAAAACAGCCACAAATGCCATGTGTATGTTTCTAGTAATTAATATGTCTTCAATACAATTAATTCCCCTAACGGTTTTAAAAATTCGGGGAGATACAGGTTCCATAGCACCAACAGAAATTATAATCACCTCCATCATAGCAACTACCATATCCACCATATTTGGCATTATAGCCTGTAAAGCATTGGAGGGATAATATATGGTACAAATGTTGACTAATCTTTCAATTTTTGCAATACCCATAATGATCACCATAATATTAGTACATGGCAGCATTAAAAAAGTTAATTTATATGATGCTTTTGTGGAAGGGGCTGGAGAAGGTTTTAAAACCTCTGTTGGAATTATGCCTTATTTGATTGGAATTTTTATAGCAATAGGACTGATGAGAAAGTCAGGGGCTATGGATTTATTGGTTTTTATTATGGAAAAACCTATGATATTCTTAGGTATACCTCCAGAGGTATTGCCCCTAGCCATAATGAGGCCCATATCAGGCAGTGGTTCCTTAGGTGTTTTAAAGGATATCTTAATAAATTATGGTCCAGACTCCTTTGTTGGCAGAGTGGCTTCTACCATGATGGGATCATCGGAGACAATTTTTTATACTATGGCTGTCTATTTTGGTGGGATAGGTATAAAAAACTCCAGACACACCCTTCCTGCCGCTCTTTTATCACATCTTGCTGGTATTATTGCTTCAGTAATGGTTTGTAGAATATTTTTTAAAATCCCATAGCGGGTGTTGACAAATCATGTATAATTCTATATATTTATGTATAAATTAAGGAATAACAATAGGATTTATATAATCCTAGTTATATCTTTATAAAAATAAATCAATGGGTGATGATGGAAAGAGTAAATGAAAGACATTAGCAACAGAGAGCTGATATAGGTGAGAATCAGTGCTAAGATAATTCATTGAAAATGGCTCCGGAACTTTGTGGCTCAGGTTAGATAAGAACTAACTTAGGCCATGACGGTAATGCAACCGTTATATTGCAAAGTGATACTAATCACTTACTAAGGTTATTATTGCAAAATAATAATAAACTAGGGTGGTAACACGATAAAAATTCGTCCCTATACTTTTTATATTAAGTATAGGGACTTTTGGTTTTTGTCCCTTTGGGTATTATATATGGATAAATACCTATCTATATTGAGAAAGATGTCATAAACATAAAAAAGATTATTAGTAGGAGGAAGAATAATGAAAAAAGGAAATTATTATGTAACAACACCTATCTATTACCCCAGTGCCAAGTTACACATAGGTCATACCTATACTACAGTGGCAGCAGATGTCCTTGCCAGGTTCAAACGTTTTACAGGATATGATGTAAAATTTTTAACAGGTACAGATGAACATGGAGAAAAGATTCAAAAAGCTGCAGCAGAAAAAGGCATGACACCTAAGGAATATGTAGATGAAATTGTAAATGATATAAAAAAGGTATGGGAGAAGATGGATATATCATATGATATATTTATTCGTACTACAGATGAACATCATGTAAAAAGTGTCCAAAAAATCTTTCAAAAGCTTTATGATAAAGGAGATATCTATAAAAGTGAATATGAGGGTTGGTATTGTACTCCATGTGAATCTTTTTGGACAGAAACACAATTAAAGGATGGCAATCTTTGTCCAGATTGTGGCAGGCCATCTGAACTAGCTAAGGAAGAAGCTTATTTCTTTAAATTATCCAAATATCAAGATAGATTAATTCAATACTTTGAAGAACATCCTGAAATTTGTTTGCCAGAGTCCAGAAAAAATGAAATGCTCAACAACTTTTTAAAACCTGGATTAGAAGATTTAGCTGTATCCAGGACTAGCTTTGATTGGGGTATACCTGTTCCTTTTGATGATAAACATGTAATTTATGTATGGATTGATGCCCTATCTAATTATATTACAGCTCTAGGCTATGGTTCTGAAGACTTACAGGAATATAATAAATATTGGCCCGCCAATGTTCATATTATGGCCAAGGAGATTATCAGATTTCATACCATTATTTGGCCAGCCATGCTGATGGCTCTTGATATACCCCTACCTAAGATGGTCTATGGACATGGTTGGATTATGTTTGGTGATGATAAGATGTCGAAATCAAAGGGAAATATCGTCTACCCAGATCCTCTTATAGAAAGATATGGATTAGATGCTTTGAAATACTACTTATTGAGGGAATTTACCTTTGGCTATGATGGTACATATACTAATAAAAGTTTTGTTAGTAGGTTTAATGCTGATTTATCTAATGATTTAGGTAATCTTATAAGTCGTAGTATTACTATGATTGAAAAATATAATGGTGGAATTATCCCAGAAGGAAAGATTATAGGAGAATTCGATGAAGATTTGAAAAGAGTAGTTAGTGCTGCAGCAGCAAAGGTGGAGGAAGCTATAGATAAGCTCCAGTTTCACCAAGGATTGGAGGAAATTTGGAAGGTTATCAGGAGGGTCAATAAATATATAGATGAAACTACACCATGGGTCCTAGCTAAGGAAGAAAAGGATAAAGGTAGGTTAGACACAGTATTATATAATCTAGCAGATAGTATTAGAGTCATTTCTGTACTATTAAAACCCTTTATGGAAAGTACCACAAAGAAAATATGGGTTCAATTAGGAATAGATGAGGGACAAGGTACCACATGGGAAGATGCAATGGTATTTGGCAAAATTCCTACAGGAATTAAGGTGAGAAAGGGAGAAGCATTATTCCCTAGACTAGATATAGAAAAAGAAATAAAAGAATTAGAAAGAGTCAATGAAGAATATTTCAAATCTATCAATCCTACAGATACAAAAGATGCAGTGGAAATAATACCTAAGGATGAAATTACCATAGATGATTTTGATAAATTAGAATTAAGGGTAGGAAAAGTAATAAAAGCAGAAAAACATCCTAAGGCTGATAGATTGTTAGTATTACAAGTAGAAGTAGGAAGAGAGACTAGACAGGTAGTTTCAGGAATTGCCAAGGATTATAAACCTGAAGATATGGTAGGCAAGAATATAATACTTGTAGCAAATTTAAAACCTGTCAAACTAAGGGGAATAGAATCCCAAGGAATGATCCTAGCTGCCTCTAATGATGAAAAGCTGGTATTAGGCACCATAGATGGTGATATTCCTTCAGGAACATTAATTAGTTAAAGGAGAGGGACAATGTTGTTGTTTGATAGTCATGCCCATTTAGACGATGGACGTTTTGATAAGGATAGAGAGGAAGTAATTAGGAGAGCAAGGGAAAATGGAGTAAAATATATCTTAAATCCTGGGGCGGATTTTAGTAGTTCCGTAAAAGCAGTGAGGTTAGCAGAGGAACATGATATGATATATGCTGCTGTAGG
>JGI24707J26582_10002189_pt1 | contig 14951 bp, 11 predicted proteins | sample BioPla1DNA1_FD_26582 | JGI IMG/M metagenome (IMG submission 26582) | reverse complement strand
AAAAAAATGCGGGATGACCCTGCCAGAAAGCATCTGATGCCATACAATAACAGGAGGAAAACCATGGGTGTATTTGATAAACTAAAGAATGGTCTAAAAAAGACAAGGGAATCCATTGCAAATAGAATTGACCAGGTGCTGGTGTCCTTCGGAAAGGTGGATGAGGAGCTTTTTGAAGAGCTGGAAGAGATTCTTATCACTTCAGACGTAGGGGTAGAAACCTCTGTGGGTATCATTGACCAGCTCAGGGCTATGGTTAAAAAGGAGAAGATCACCACCGCCGAGGGTGTAAGGGAAGCCATCAGGCAGATCATATCAGAGAAATTAAGCCATGAACACGCCGGTTTGAATCTTTCCACCAAGCCTTCTGTCATTGTGGTTATAGGTGTCAATGGAGTTGGCAAGACCACGTCCATCGGGAAGATTGCTCACATGCTCAAGCTACAGGGCAAAAAGGTGCTGGTGGCAGCTGCTGACACATTCCGTGCTGCAGCCATCGACCAGCTGGAGGTATGGACGAACCGTGCCGGAGTGGGGATTGTCAAGCATTCGGAGGGTGCAGATCCTTCCGCAGTAATCTTTGATGCCATCCAGTCTGCCAGGTCAAAGGACGTGGATGTACTGATCTGTGATACCGCCGGACGCCTCCATACAAAGAAGAACCTGATGGAAGAGCTTAAGAAGCTGTTCCGTATTATCAACAGGGAGCTTCCCCAGGCCGATGTTGAGACTTTGCTGGTGCTTGACGCCACAACGGGTCAGAATGCGGTAACCCAGGCCAAGACCTTTTCAGAGGTTTCACAGCTGACTGGGCTCATTCTGACCAAACTTGACGGCACAGCAAAGGGGGGAATCATCCTATCCATCAAGGATGAACTCAATGTACCCGTGAAATTTGTGGGTGTGGGTGAGCAGATGGATGATCTGCAGCCCTTCATACCTCAGGACTTTGCTGAAGCCCTGCTGGGTGATTGATGGACTGGTGATTCAGCAGATGAGCCTGCCCATCCTCAGTGATATAGAATCGAGTACCAAAACCATTGTCTATCAGGCCGGCAAGTCCACTGGATATACAATCCTCCAGGCACTCCTGCACCAGTTCTGGCTCCATATTGGCATCCCTTGCAAGGCCGTTAACGGTACGGAAGGCATATTCACTGTTGGACAATTTCTCTAACACCTTCATCTTGCTGGCTTCAATCTGCCCGGCCTTCTCATAGCCAGTTTCCGGATTTATGGTGCCTTCGGCATCCCGATCGCCGCTGCCGGCTTTATCTATCTCAGTGTGCTTTAAAATAACAGGTTTTATTTCAGTTTTAACGGCCTGGACATCTTCCTCTACCTTGTTCACCTTTTCCAGGACTTTGTTGGAGATGCCTCTGATAAAGGCCTTTGAAGAGGCCGAAGCAATAACGCAAAAGCCCGCAAACACCACCAGCTTGATGGGATCTGTTTCGGATTCCCTGACTATATTGCTGGATATCATATTGAGAAACAGGGGAACCAGAAATGATGCAGCAACCCCTGTAATCAGGGATTTCAGAAGATCAGAAACCACAGGACCGGAACCTTTCTTATTCTTACCGGGATAGCTGTATATGAAGTTTACCACCCCGCCCAGCAGGCCGAAAAGAATCATTACAAGAAACAATCGAAGCGTATGATCCATGAGAATATTCCCGAAAAGAATTCCTAATACAGTTTAGTCACAAGGCTCTTTTTCGGTGAATAACACATAGTCGATTTTTCCGGCTTAAGGGTTCTATTTTTAAGCATCATGCCTTACAGTTAAGCCAAAGCTTAAAATTTTCTTGTAATTAGTTTGATATCAAGCTATATCGGTAACATTCAGATCGAGGGATAGCAACTGTTTTGGGACATCCCTATAAGATCCCATGGTTTATTGATAAATTCGCAAGGCCTCACCCCGGATCCTTCAAAGCCTGCTCTGGACTGGAGGATGAATGTGTTGTTGAGGTGGAACCGAACCTGATAACCAGAGGAAATGCGACAAGAATAATGGCAAGTCTTATATTGACCGACTCAACGTGCCTGAAGCAAAGCCAGCCGGAAACATGTTACGCTGGTCGAAGACAAGCGGGATGAATAGTAGACCCTGGAGGCTAGTGCAGACGTTTTTCCAACTGCTGGTATATCATTTCTTCGGACATACCTGTTGCGATTATTACCGGAGCACGGGTTACGGCATCATGAAAACCCATGAAATTATCGTTCATTCCTGAAAGAACAACGGCGTCGTAGTCTTTGTCTTTGACCTGTGTTGCTGCATCGAAACCGATTCTTTCAACATGGTATCCCTTTTCAGTAAGATAATCGCTGACCCCGTCCAATCCTTCCTGAACTGCAATCCTTCGCATGGTTAACCTCCTATGGGATTATTTTTATTGGCGCACCACATGAACCTTGTGATGCCAGCCTTAATTATTATGAGCAAAGTACCCTGAAGATATTCCACCTGCTCTTGCCACGCTATCCTTCATGTTTCTTTTCCTTGACAATTACATGCCTTGGAGTATAATCAAATTATTAAATATTTAACAATCATTCCGAACGGGGATGAAACAGTGAATTAAACGCCGGATGAAGGTTGAGGGAGAGATGCTGCCCGTCAGCACACCGAAGGAGTCACACTCTCAGGTAAACAGACCTTAACCTGACGGAACTCTGGAGAGACCGATTTGGCGCCGAAGGGGCAAGTTCTGAAAGGGAACGTATCTCTCAGGCAAAAGGACAGAGTGAGACATGAGTTAATATGGCCGAATCATGTTAAGCCATATTATTGCAGTTAAATCTGCATGTCAAACACTTGTTTGCCCTTTTCCTTTTTGTGAGCAGGGAACGATTTCCGTAAAGGACTCCTTCCCCTGGTGCTCGTCCGGTATAATTTATTTAAGAAGGTGGTATTATCATGGCAAAAATTATCGTAACCGATAAGATGGCTCCCAATGGTGTTGAATATCTTAGAAGCAAGGGCTTCGAGGTCGACACTCCTTTTGGAATATCAAAGGAAGAGCTGGTAAAGATTATCGGTAGCTACGACGCAATCATTGTAAGAAGTGCCACAAAAGTAAAGGGTGAAGTGCTGGATAAAGCAGTGAACCTGAAGGTAGCCGGAAGGGCAGGCAACGGAGTGGACAATATTGATGTGGCAGAGTGTACCAGGCGTGGCATTACCGTTGTCAATACCCCGGAGGGTAACACCAATGCGGCTGCTGAACTTAGTGTCGCTTTGATTTTTTCAGTGTTCAGAAATATTCCCCAGGCACATCACGCTGCTAAAAACAAAGACTTCAGAAGAAGCAAGTTCATTGGAGAGGAACTGGAAGGAAAGACTGCAGCTGTTATTGGCCTTGGCAAGATAGGTTCCATAGTGGCTAAAAAACTCAAGGGTGTGGGCATGAAAGTTGTGGGATATGATCCCTATATCTCCGATGAGAGAGTCAGCCAGCTGGGCATTACGCGCATTGAAAACCTTGATGACCTTTTGAAGATTGCAGACGTGGTCACCATCCATATACCCAAATCCCCTGAGAGCAAAAACCTTATCGGCAGGCGTGAACTTGCCCTGTGTAAGAAGGGTGTAAGGATTGTCAATGTAGCCCGTGGAGGCATGATCGATGAGGGAGCCCTCTATGATGCCATAGTTTCCGGTCATGTGGCAGGGGCCGCTCTTGACGTGCAGGAAGTTGAACCCAACTTCAACAAAGCCCCTGAGGAACAGGATTATGAAAACAAGCTTCTTGAACTGGATCAGGTTATCTTTACACCTCATCTTGGCGCTTCCACAAAGGAGGCCAATCTGAACTGCTCATTGGGCGTTGCCAAACAGGTTGAGGCTGTTTTGAACGGCGAACTGGTATCAGCGGTAAATATGCCCCACATCTCCGGCGACTTGAACGAACTCAAGCCCTTTATAAGCCTCGGAGAAAAACTGGGAGGTATTTATTTCCAGGCCGAGAAGGAAAGAATAAAGAAAATTGAGATCATATATAGCGGTGATTTGGTGAATGTGGACACAAAACCCATTACCCTCTCGGTGGTCAAGGGTTTGCTTGCCACCATCATGAATTCCGATGTGAACTATGTAAATGCAATGATGAAGCTTGACGAGATGGGTATCGAGCTTGTTGAAGGCAAATCCAGCACCCTTGATAAATACACCAATCTGATCACCGTAAAGATCGAGCGCAAAGACAGGACTCTATCCGTAGCGGGGACCGTGTTTGCCCGTGACAGCATAAGGATTGTGGACTTCTTTGGCTACCAGTTGGATTTTGAGCCAACCCAATATGTAATTGCTCTGCAGAATATGGATGTTCCCGGGATTATCGGCAAGGTCGGAACCCTCCTGGGTGAGAACAATATCAATATTGCGGCAATGCAGTGGAGCCGGAACAGCAAGGATGGCAAGGCAGTCTCCTTTGTCAGCGTGGACAGCGATATCTGCGACGACATTCTCGACAAACTTCGCTCCATCGACGGTATACTGAAAGCCTCAAAGCTTTATTTCTGATCTGCCAACTACATAAATATGTGAAGATCCGGTTTGGGCACATAAGGATTCCCAGACCGGATTTTTTGTTGTATGGTGGCAGGGAAGGGAGTTTAATTCATGAACTCCAGGTTTCCGTTTATGGTATAATATGACTACATAGCTATGGAGGTGTTGTCATGGATAAGCATTTAAAAGCAGTTATGATGAAAAGAATTGAAAGAACCATGGAGAATCTTCGGAAAAATAGGATGCAGGCCTGGTATGTGGAATCACGGGAAGAGGTTGTACCACTGCTGGAGACCCTGATAAAAGATGGGGACACGGTGGCATGCGGGGGATCCGTAACCCTTTTTGAAACTGGGGTTATCGATCATTTACGCTCGGGACGCTACATATTCTATGATCGCTATGAGAAAGGTCTGACACCGGATCAGATTACCGAGGTTTTTCGCAAGAGCTTTTCGGTTAATGCTTATCTGACCAGTACCAATGCTGTTACAGAAAACGGGGAACTTTTCAATGTGGACGGACGGGGTAACCGGGTAGCGGCAATGATATATGGTCCGGATAATGTGATCGTCATAACCGGGCGGAATAAAATTGTTACAGATCTTGAGGAGGCCATCAACCGACTCGAACAGATCGCAGCTCCGGCAAACGCTGCACGTCTTTCCCGCAAAACACCCTGCGTAGAGACGGGCTTCTGTCAGGACTGCAAAAGCCCGGACAGGATATGCAGCAGTTATGTGATTTCCAGGCAGCAGCTTGTTCCTGACCGGATAAAGGTGGTTATAGTGGGAGAGGAACTGGGCTACTAATGCGGGACAAAGGCTTCAGGCATTATCGAGCAGCGTTTTGAGTATGTATGGAATAGACGAGGACAGGAGTGCACACCCATAGGTTCGTTACAAGGGTTTTTGATCTGATCCCCGGAGGGTCATTAAAACAGATTGAACGGGGGCAACAGAAACAGAAAGAACAAAGCCTGTGGAATTGAAAGGATGCAGTCTATGTATTATTCCAAACCTGAAGACTTTATCAACAGGGAGATTAGCTGGCTGGAGTTCAATCAGAGGGTACTTGACGAGGCCGCTGATATAAGCAATCCGTTGCTGGAAAGGCTTAAGTTTCTTGCCATTGTCAGCTCAAACCTTGATGAGTTTTTTATGGTTCGTGTAGGTTCCCTCAATGACCAGATAAATGCGGGCTTTAGCAAGCCTGATGCAACGGGGCTTACCCCTGCTGCTCAATTGGAGAAGATCGCCCGGCGGACAGATATAATGGTAGCCAAAGAATATTGCCTGTGGAGCAAAAAACTTGTTCCTGAACTCAGGGATAAAGGCATTAATATATTATCCCCAGGAGAATTGGATCAGTTTCAGACAGATTACCTGTCCGATTATTTTGACAGTGTTATCTATCCGGTATTGACACCCATGGCTGTGGATCCTGGCCGGCCCTTTCCCCTGATCCAGAATAAGACACTTAATATCGGTGTGCTGATTCATAACAGTGCACCAGATGAGGAAGATATTTTTGCTACAGTCCAGGTACCTCCGATTTTCTCCAGGTTGGTGGAGCTGGAGGGATCTGGAAAGAAGACCTTTATCCTCATGGAAGATGTTATTTCCATGTTCATTGACAGGCTTTTTATGGGAAAAAGGATTAAGGCAGCCTGTGCATACAGGGTGACACGGAACGGAGATCTGGCTATTGACGAGGATGAGGCCGAAGACCTTCTGATTGAAATAGAAAAATCTCTCAAACAAAGGATCCGGGGTCAGGCGGTAAGGCTTGAGGTGTCCAGAGGGTCAAGCGAGATGCTGATGAAAATTCTGCAAAGAAAACTGGATCTTAAGGAAGACTATGTGTATCTGGTTGACGGCCCGCTGGACCTGACATTTCTGTTGGAGCTACATGATATCAAAGGGTTTGAAGAATTAAAGTATAAGCCCTATATCCCGCAGATCCCAAAAGACCTTGCTGATGGAAGGGATATCTTTGAAGCCATAAGAGAAAGGGATATCCTGCTGCATCATCCCTACGAATCCTTTGAGCCAATAGTGGACATGATCCTAAAAGCCGCCCGGGATCCCCGTGTTCTGGCGATAAAGCAAACCTTATACCGTGTCAGCGGAAAGTCGCCCATTATAAGAGCCCTTGCAGAGGCTGCCGAGCAGGGTAAGCAGGTGGCGGTGCTGGTTGAACTGAAGGCCAGATTTGATGAGGAAAATAACATCCATTGGGCGAAAAGCCTGGAAAAAGCAGGCTGTCATGTTATATATGGCTTGGTGGGTCTGAAAACCCACTGCAAGATAACCCTGATTGTTAGAATGGAAGAAGAGGGCATTAACCGGTATGTCCACCTGAGTACTGGAAATTATAATGATGAAACTGCAAAGATATACACCGATATTGGACTTCTCACCTGTAATAGGTACATAGGGGAGGACGCCTCAACGGTATTTAATGCCCTCACAGGGTTCTGTGAAAAACCGCGCCTTAAGAAGCTGGTAATTGCGCCCACCATGCTGCGGAAACACTTTAATTACCTGATTGACCGCGAGATAAGAAATGCCCTTGAGGGAAAGCCGGCCTATATCAAGGCGAAGCTGAATGCCCTGGTGGATTCTGATATCATCGGACGACTCTATCGGGCATCAGCCGCAGGAGTAAAGATTGAGCTGCTTGTGCGTGGTATGTGCTGCTTAAAACCCGGGCTTGAAGGGATCAGTGAGAATATTAAGGTGAGGAGTATTGTAGGCCGGTATTTGGAGCACAGCAGGATCTACTGCTTTTGCAATGGCGGCAGTGAGGATGTGTACATTTCAAGCGCGGACTGGATGGAAAGGAATATGGACCGACGTGTGGAACTCTTGATCCCCGTTGAGGATCAGGACGCTAAAGAACGGGTTCGCCATATTCTGGAGATTTATCTTAATGATAATGTCAAGGCAAGGCGCCAGCACAAGGATGGCAGATATACTCTGCCCCCCTCTCCAGAGGATGAAAAGAGGCTGAGTGCCCAGGATTATTTCATGGAAGAAGCACTGGCCAGTAGTCCGGGTAAGCCCCATGAGACCGTGAAGAGTTTGTTTCAGCCTGTCACAATCCCGCCAATGGGAAAAGACGCCTCTGACATCTAACCTCTAAGCAGGAGATTGATTCGTCATTTCACCCCACCCTATGACATTCTGGCAGTGAGATGGGAGATTAGAGGTTGGATTCCTCCAGTTTTTCTACGCAACCCTTATTTTAATTTACCTCCAACTTCTCACGTTTAACATCAGGGATGCGGTTGGTGAACCCTGAAAAACAGAGCGTGGCAATCTCGGCGATTATGCAAAAATCCGGTTGACTGGATAGAAAACAGTATGATAAAGTAGCAAAAAGTCGTACTGCTAAAGGAGGCACTAAATATGCAATCTGGCTTATTTCCGATTAAGGATTACAAGCCGTACATGAGCATACGGGAAACTGAAGTAGCAATCAAGTATGTCAAGGATCTTTTTGAACGGACTTTAGCTGAGGTGTTGAACCTGACCCGCGTATCAGCGCCCTTGTTTGTATGTCCTAAAACCGGCCTGAACGACAATCTAAGCGGGGTTGAAAGACCGGTATCCTTTGATGTCAAGAATATGAACGGGAGTGTTGTTGAGATTGTGCAGTCCCTGGCAAAATGGAAGCGGGCTGCCCTGAAAAGATACGGATTTTCTGCAGGAGAGGGTATTTATACCGATATGAATGCCATCAGAAGGGATGATGAATTGGACAACCTCCATTCCATCTATGTTGATCAATGGGACTGGGAAAAGATTATCAGACCTGAAGACCGCAACATACAAACCCTTATGGCTACTGTCCGTGGTATATTTTCAGTGTTCAAAAAAGTGGAGGATATGGTCTGTGAAAGATATCCTGTCCTGAAAAGGCAGCTGCCTGATAACATATGCTTTATTACCTCGCAGGAGTTGGAGGATCTCTATCCCACTCTTTCCCCAATGGAACGGGAAGAGAGGATTGCCAGGGAGAAAAAAGCTGTGTTCATAATGAAGATAGGCGGTGTTTTGAAGTCGGGAAGCAGGCATGGCTGCCGCGCTCCTGACTATGATGACTGGGATCTGAACGGGGACATTATTTTTTGGTATCCGGTTTTGAACAGGGCCGTGGAAATGTCATCCATGGGAATAAGGGTGGATGCAAAGACCCTGGAAAAACAGTTGAAGCTGTCGGGTTGTGATGACCGGAGGAACCTTCCGTACCACAGGGATGTTCTTGAGGGAAGCCTTCCTTTGACGGTGGGCGGCGGTATCGGACAATCCAGGATATGCATGTTCTTTCTCGGCAAGGCTCACATTGGGGAGGTACATTCCTCGGTTTGGCCTGAGGATATGGTTCACGCCTGTGAGAAGATGGGGATACAGCTGCTGTAAGTTTACCCCCAATGGGACAACCTATAACAAAGAAGCTCATGAGTATGATTCATGGGCTTTTTTAATATGATATTATGAGGAGCAACAAAGCTATCGCATAATAGTGAGGCAAGAAGTGAGAACCTCTCACTTCTGCTTGGCATACGTTGGTAAAGGTCTGATACAACGAATTGGAGGTATTGGATGTCAGAAAACCGAGCAAGGCACATGTTTCCAGGTGGGAATACCAGTTTGGGGTTTTTTAGCTATTATGACTATATACTCCCCCAGGAGCAGGCAAACAGGATCTATGTTATTAAGGGTGGACCGGGAACAGGTAAGTCCCGGTTTATGAAGAAGATCGCCCATGAAATGCTGAGCAGGGGATATAGAGTGGAGTTCATGCATTGCTCTTCCGACAGCGATTCCCTTGACGCAATCTTGATACAGGATCTGAAAGTGGCCATGATGGATGGTACCGCCCCCCATGTGATAGATCCGAAGCATCCCGGCGTTGTAGATGAAATACTGAATTTCGGGGCGTTTTGGAATGAGGAAGGAATCAAAAAGCATAAGAATGAAATCTTTGAGGACAGTCGTGAGATCAGCCGACTGTTTTCCAGAGCCTATGGTTATCTAGGTGCCGCCCATGGTATCTATCAGCAAAGCGCTTCCATTTACGCCCGGGCTTTAGACAGAGGGAAACTGAACCGGTTGATTTTAGGCCTGGAAAAGGAGCTGTTTGCCGGTACGGAAAGTACAGGCGAGCCTGGCCGGGAACGCTCCCTTTTTGCAAGTGCCATTACCCCTGAAGGGTACGTCAATTATTTGGATTCTCTGCTCAACCTGGGTACAGTGTACCAGATAAGGGGGGATATGGGCTCCGGTGAGGAAGAGATTCTGGTGAGGCTGCGGAACCGGGCTCTTACCTGCGGCTATGATGTGGAGGGTTTCTATTGCGCATTAAATCCCCGCAAGCTTGAGCACCTTATCATACCCGGGCTTGATGCTGCCATAACCACCTCCAATACCTATCACCACTGTAATACTGGCGCCACCAGAACTATTGACATGATGGATCTGATGGATCCGGGGCTTTTGAAACGTCACCAAAGTGAACTTGAGGAGAACCGGACTGTGTTTGATGGAGTGATGTCTGTGGCTCTGGGGAGCATCAGGCAGGCTAAGGAAAATCACGACAGACTGGAGAAATACTATATTCCCTATATGGATTTCAAGGCCATGGACGCCTGCTGCCAGGAGATTCTACATTGCCTGACCGAAAAAGGAAGCGAGCAGTGAGGGAATAAAAGAGCCCTAAAGCTGTTTTTATTTTCAAATGGTGCAGAGGTTTCAGATGCTTTTAGGAATCCCGTAAAGCCCGGTCGCTGTGCTGCACGTCTGCGAAACATCGGTATGTCATCGCGAGTGAAGCAATCTCTGAAATCGCCTCTTTCTTCACGTCCTTGACTGGCATATGAGCCTGTGGTACAGTGGGCTGAGAAATTCAATCGCAATTGGGGGAAATAAATTGAGCTACAACCTTGGGCTTATTTCCTTAGGGTGTCCTAAGAATCTGGTGGACAGCGAGATAATGCTTGGAGCGTTTAAGGAAAAAGGTTTTGTTCCCGTTGAGGATCTATCCCAGGCGGATGCTATCATTATTAATACATGTGCATTTGTTGGAGATGCGAAGGAGGAGGCCATTGTCAGCATTCTTGAGGCTTCCAGACAGAAGGAGGAAGGGCAGCTTAAGGCATTGGTGGTTACCGGCTGCCTTGCACAGAGATACCGTGAGGAGATTATCAGCGAGATACCCGAAGTGGATCTGGTTTTCGGGACCGGAAGTATTACCCGGGTGGCAGAGCAAACAAAGGCCTTTCTCGATGGAGAGAGTTTGGAAAACCGTATATGGTGTGATATTCCCAATACAGTTGACTATCTTGACAATACCAGGGTTTTGAGTGACAACAAGCCCTATGCATACCTCAAGATCGCCGAAGGCTGCAGCAATAACTGTACCTACTGCATAATCCCAAAGCTCAGGGGGCCATACAGGAGCAGGCCTGTTGAAAACATTCTGAAGGAAGCCGAGTTCCTGGCCGCACAGGGGAAAAAGGAAATAGTCCTTATCGCGCAGGATGTCACTTTTTACGGCACCGATCTATATGGAGAAAAAAGGCTGGTAGAATTAATCAGAGCCCTCAGCTGCATAGAAAAAATACGATGGATACGCCTGCTGTATTGCTATCCTGAGCTTATAGATGATGCCCTTATCCAGGAGATGAAGAGTAACAGCAAGCTGGCATGCTATATGGATATCCCTGTCCAGCATATTTCGGAGAGCATTCTCAAAGCCATGGGCAGAAGAGGTTCGGGTCAATACATAGAATCCCTTCTCAAGCATATGAAGAAGGAAATACCCCATATTGCATTAAGAACATCCCTGATATCGGGTTTCCCGGGTGAGACCGAAGATGATCATCAGAAGCTGAAGGGTTTTGTGGAGAAGGGATATTTTCAGCACCTTGGCGTATTTGCCTATTCGCGGGAGGAGGGTACCCCTGCCTACAGGATGAAGGATCAGGTGCCCTCAAGGATTAAAGAGGCCAGAAGAAAAGCCCTCATGGAAGCACAGCAGAAGAATGTGGGCCGGTTTAACAGTTCGCGAATTGGCAAAACTTATGATACAATTATTGATGGAGTGGCAGAGGATGGTATTTTCTATTTGGGTCGGACCTATATGGAAGCACCTGAAATAGATCCAGTGATATATGTGGCTTCATCACACCCTCTTGATATAGGAGATGTTGTAAAGGTTAAGATGCTTTGCTGCGACGAGTACGACTTGATCGGAGAGGTAACAGGGGATGAATCTTCCAAATAAATTGACGCTTTCGAGAATACTGGCAACGCCCGTTTTNCTTTTCTTTCTTGTTCCGGGATGGTTCGGACAGTTTCTTGGCCTGGATCAATGGGGCAGGTATGCAGCGGCCGCTATCTTTGTTCTGGCCTCCATCACCGATCTTCTGGACGGAATGATCGCAAGAAAACAGAATTCTGTTTCAGAACTGGGTAAGTTCCTTGATCCCATAGCGGATAAGCTACTGGTTACCACGGCTCTGGTGGCCATGGTTATGACAGATAACCTGTCGGTATGGGCAGTAGTTATTATCATCTCCCGTGAATTCATTGTAACCGGGATACGTGTCGTTGCTGCCGGTCAGGGTATCGTTATAGCAGCCGGCAAACTGGGCAAGATAAAAACAATCTTTCAGATCATTGCCATTGTGGCCATCCTCATTCATGACTTTCCTGTTTCACTCATACTTCCCTGGCTCCCTGTAGGGGATATCTGTATGGCCATAGCCGTTGTTCTCACAGTTGTTTCCGGGATTGATTATGTTGCGAAAAATGCGTACATAATAAAGAAGGACGGTAAATGAGGAGCAATTCCTGTTGTGTCTCATGGATTTTGCTTTACATGGCAACCTTTGTATGCTAAAATACAACAGTATAATTAACCGATGACTCGGTTTTTGGTTACTCCGGCCAATTACTGGGCATTCGGCTTTTAAAAGAAAGGAGTTATCAGCAATGGAAAAACAGTTAAAACAGGATATTATAGCAAAGTATGCTACTCACGAGGGGGACACCGGCTCTCCGGAGGTTCAGGTAGCTCTTCTCACAGCAAGAATCAATCATCTCACAGAACACCTGAAGACCCATAAAAAGGATCACCACTCCAGAAGAGGACTGTTGAAGATGGTAGGTCAGAGAAGAGGACTGTTGAACTATTTGATGAAGAAGGACATTACCCGATATCGTGAATTAATTGCTAAACTTGAAATCAGAAAATAAATGGGCGGGTTTTCCGCCCATTTTTATGACATAATATAAATACCCGCTTAATTTAATCACGGGCAACAGAAGATCAGAGAAGATGATTCCAATATGGAATCCTGTTCCCTGACCTTTTGTCCCTGATTAAATTAAGTGCAAAGCATAGACCGGAACCATCATTTTATTAAGATGGATTTTACGGGATGTGCCATGCGCAAAGCGGGGAAAAAGAGAAGGAGAATTCGTATTATGAAAAAAGTATTTAACTTGGAAGTTGCAGGCAGAACACTTTCGGTTGAAGTCGGGCAGTTTGCCCAGTTAGCTAACGGTGCTGCGATGGTTCGCTATGGCGACACCGCTATTCTGTCCACCGCCACCATGTCAAAACAGCCCCGGGAAGGAATAGACTTCTTCCCCCTCAGCGTCGATTATGAGGAAAGGCTGTACTCAGTGGGAAAGATTCCCGGAGGGTTTATCAGAAGAGAAGGCAAGCCTACCGAGAAAGCCGTCCTGACGGCGCGGGTCATAGACAGGCAGATGCGCCCCCGTTTCCCCAAAGATCTTAGAAACGATGTATCCATAGTGAATACAGTTCTCTCTGTGGATCAGGACAACTCTCCTGAATTCGCATCCATCATCGGTACCGCTGTAGCTCTGTGTATTTCAGATATACCGTTCAATGGTCCGATTGCCGGTGTCATTCTTGGCCTGGTAGATGGAGAGGTTGTAATCAATCCCAATACCGAACAGCGATTAAAGAGCGAAATGTATGTCACCCTTTCAGCTGATATGGAAAAGATAATCATGATCGAAGCAGGAGCCAATCAGGTCACAGAAGAGGTCATGCTGGATGCAATCAAGAAGGGTCATGATGAAATCAAACGCATCATCAGCTTTATTGACGATATTGTCAAAGAGGTTGGAAAACCGAAGGCGGAGTATGAGCGCTGTGTTGTTCCCGATGAAATATGGAATAAAGTTTATGAAATAGCCTGGGAAGACATGAAGGCTGCCATGATGAGCGACGATAAAACCATCAGGGATTTGAACGTGGACACGGTTTGCAATGCGGTGCAGGAAAAACTGGCCGAGACCTTCCCTGAGCAGAAGCAGGAAATAGCCGATGCACTGTACAAGCTTCAAAAGAAAGTGGTCAGAACCCTGATCCTTGATGAGGGCAAGCGCATAGACGGAAGAGGGATGATGGAAATCCGCCCGTTGTATTCCGACGTGGCTCTCCTTCCAAGAACCCATGGTTCGGGACTGTTCCAACGCGGGCAGACCCAGGTGCTCACCAATGTTACCCTGGGCCCGATGGGGGATGTCCAGACTCTTGATGGAGTTGATATTGAGGAAACAAAACGATATATGCACCACTACAATTTCCCGGCCTATAGTGTGGGAGAAGCAAGACCTACCAGAGGCCCCGGCAGGCGTGAGATCGGGCATGGAGCTCTGGCTGAGCGGGCACTTGAACCCGTTATCCCCAGCGAACAGGAATTCCCATATGCCATCCGCCTTGTTTCCGAGGTCTTAATGTCCAATGGTTCAACCTCTCAGGGCAGCGTGTGTGCCAGCACCCTGGCACTCATGGATGCGGGTGTTCCCATTAAGGCACCTGTTGCCGGTATCTCCTGCGGTCTTGTAGTAGACGAGGACAACCCGGAAAGGTTTGTAACCTTTATGGATATTCAGGGTATAGAAGACTTTTTCGGCGATATGGATTTCAAGGTGGCTGGAACCAAAAATGGTATCACTGCCATACAGGTAGATATCAAGGTGGATGGCCTAAGCTATGAGATCATCAGGCAGGCCTTTGAGATTACCAGAAAGGGTCGCATACAGATTCTTGATGAATGCATGTTGCCCACAATTTCAGAACCGCGCGATCATCTGTCTCCTTTTGCGCCGAAGATATTCCAGACCAAAATTGATGTGGATAAGATACGCGAGGTTATTGGCCCTGGCGGAAAGGTGATTAATAAAATTATCGCCGAGACCGGAGTCAAGATCGACATCGAGGAAGATGGTATGGTGTATGTGGCAACTCCGGATGAGGAGGCTGGGCATAAGGCGATTGCTATTATCGAGGGTATTGCTGGAAATGTTGAGCCGGGTCAGGTATACATCGGCCATGTTACAAGGCTTATGCAGTTTGGTGCCTTTGTTGAGTTCCTTCC
>JGI24707J26582_10002188_pt1 | contig 14952 bp, 16 predicted proteins | sample BioPla1DNA1_FD_26582 | JGI IMG/M metagenome (IMG submission 26582) | reverse complement strand
GGCCAGTGGGAGCTCTCCGTTATTTTAGTCGATGAATCGGGCATGCCACTTTTTCAAAGTAGACCACAAACAATTAATGTCACAGGTCGCGACCCAATCAGTATAGAATTAATCTTACGACCGGCCGATAGTATAATCTTTATTGAAATAAACTTAGATGATTATATTTTTCGAGAAAAAGCAATGAGGGCGCGGATACATTTCAATGACGATGTCCACGAAGTAATTCGCGAAAGTATTGATGAGCCCCTAGGGAAAGAAATTAACCTTAGTCCCGGGAGCTACGAATTTAAAATCGAATTATATTCCGAGTCATTCCGCGCCGGAGATAAACTAGGTATAGGTATTTGGGAAGTAATAGATCTGTCTGAAAATGAAACAAAGACCATTACATGGTACCCCGAGGTGGATGAAGTTATTATTTCCGGTAAGATNGAAACTTTATTACCGGCACCGAAGCACTTGCAATACTCGCTGGAGGCTGCTCAAGTTACTTTAACATGGGATCCCATACTCCTGGATGAGACAGTTGGATATCTTATCCTGGTTCAAAAAGACCCCCTAGAGAGGTTCGAATTATTAAATTCCACACCCATAAAGGATCATTCTTTTACACATGTTCTGGATGAAAGTGAAATTGTCCATAACCTAATATATGTAGTAGCAGGTGTAACCCGTAACGGCCTAGTTGGATATTACTCAAAAATATCAATAATAGATCCGTGATTTTTAAGAAGGCACAGGAATATTCCTGTGCCAAAATTTTATAATCTCCAAATTGCAACTGCTATCCCTAAAAGCGCGCCGATTACTACTTCAACCGGTGTATGACCTAAGAGCTCCTTCAAGCGTTCGGGGTGTAATTCTCGGCGATTTAAATCTTCAATTATGCTATTAAGAACGGTTGCCTGTTTACCCGCGGCCCGCCTCACTCCCGCAGCATCATACATTACAATTAGCGAAAAAACCATGGCCAAAGCAAAAAGAGTAGAACTGAATCCTTCTTTGATGCCGATTCCCGTGGCTAGCGATGTTACAAAAGCACTATGGGAGCTGGGCATTCCACCCGGTTCAACCAAACGCCTAAAATTAACTTTTTTAGAAATTAAAGCCCAGGTTACAATCTTCAGGAATTGGGCTATTGCCCACGCCAAAATTGATACGATCAGAACCTCGTTATTTTGGATTTGCTGAACTACAGAATCGTTATTAATGATCCCAACTCCCTTCATATGATCTAAAACTAAAGAATAAGATGTTTATGGAGGGATGACCATGGAATCGATCTTACCCCTACTGTTTATTTTCACGATAGCACTACTAACAAAAAACAATCTTTTGGCCGCGGCGGCCGCCATTGTCTTTTTTTTGGATTTAATGCGCTTACACCGATTCTTTCCCATCATTGAAAACAGAGGTTTAGAAGGTGGACTTCTCCTTTTAACTGTTTCACTATTATTGCCCCTTGCATCAAAAGATGTGAGTCTAAAAAGCTTATTAAACTCACTACTGAGTCCTTTAGGGGTGCTTGCAGTAATCGGAGGCATATGCGGTGCATATCTAAACAGTCAAGGAGTTAGTTTACTTGACATAGAGCCCACTATCATTCCGGGAATCTTATTGGGAATAATCATCAGCGTTTTCTTCTTCGGAGGAATCTCAGTAGGGCCAATCATGGCAGCCGGTATAACCGCCTTATTAGCCCGTATATTCATCCGCTAAGTGTTATCGCAAAATTATTATACCAGTTTAGACCATTTAGGACAACTTAGGATACTGAGAAGCTTCCTAAAAGGGAGCGTAACCGTTCTCCACTTATACTTTCTTCTTCCAATAACCGTTGAGCCACGGAGTGAATCGATGGAAGATGCTCTTTTAAATGCTCGTAAACTACTTCTTCTTGTTCCTTGATTATTTGAACAACAGCTTCATGTAATTTATTCGTGGGAAGATCATTGCTTACGATCCCCAAGGGGGATAACCCGGCAAAAACCATACGTTTTGCCAAATCGGTTGCCTGATTAATATCACCTTGGGCACCTGTTGAGCGCTGACCAAAAATAAGCTCTTCGGAGATAGTGCCTGCCACTGTAATTTGGATGGACTGCTCCAATTCTTCTTTGGTATACAGATATTGATCATCTTTGGGGGTCTGCCGAATATAACCAAGTGCATTGCTCCTAGGCGTTATAGTAATTGATGCAACTGATCCCGGGCGAACCAATTCGCTAATTAAAGCATGTCCCACTTCATGAAATGCAACTCGCTCCAGTTCTTCTTTTTGTAAAATACGATTTGACTTCTCGCCCAGCATAACNTTTTCAATAGCATCGCGAATATCATTTGCATTGATTTCCGACTCACCGCGTCTTAGGGCATTTATCGCNGCTTCGTTTANTANATTTTCTANATGAGCACCGGAAAACCCAAANGTTTCAGTTGCAACGTCTTCAAGACATACATCTGAACCAAGTGGTTTGTTTTTTTTGTGAATTTGCAAAATGTGCAAACGTCCCACCTTATCCGGCAAGTCCACTTGCACAATGCGATCGAACCGCCCCGGTCTTAAAAGTGCAGGATCAAGCAAATCGCTGCGGTTCGTGGCACCAACCACCAGTACTTGAACCATGTGTTCACTTTCGATGCCGTCTATTTGAGTCAAAAGTTCATTCAGAGTTTGATCATATTCCATATGGCTTTGGTTTTGACCGCGTTTAGCACCTAAAACATCAATTTCATCGATAAAGATAATTGCTTTTGTCTTACCTTCCTGTTCCGCTAACGTTCTAGCTTGTTTAAAAAGTTGCCTAACACGGCTAGCGCCAACACCTGCGTACATCTGGACAAATTGAGAACCGGAGGCAGATACAAATACTGAATCAGTATAAGTCGCGGCCGCTTTTGCCATCAATGTCTTACCGGTGCCGGGTGGCCCCGATAACAGCACTCCTTTAATGGGCCGAATTCCTAGAACTTCAGTTTGTCTTGTTTCTTTTAAAAAAGCCAATGCCTCTAAAAATTCACGCTTCGCCATATCTTGACCGCCAATATCATCAAACGTTACTTGGGATATCTTATCTGAACCGCCGCTACCTACGCCGGCTAAGGTAAAGTTCGAAGATAATGAAGTTCTACTTTTGTACACAAGACCTATCAATAAGACCATACTAAGTGGTAAAACAAAGTATGAAAAATCAAAACCATATATAAAAGCCAAAATCAAAATTGCAGCGAGGCTGCCTACTGCTATTTCTCTAACCCACTTCCCCATTTATGCCTACCCCCTTAGTATGAAAATTAATTTTAGGGTCACTAGTCCCGCGATCAACAACGCGTTGTAAAAAGCCATCTTTGTTCTTCAGTCGAAAATAAACGAATTCACGATCCACTGCTAATTCGTAGTCAATGTCTTTCTCTACAGCCAAATTCCTTACCCGCTCTTCAAGTAGGGCAAACTCACCGGTCATTACAGCTTCTTCCGCAACAATTTTAAGTTGCTGAAAAACCCCCCATAAAAATTGATCCGCGGAATCTTCCAATATGATATCGTACTTCCCNGAAGTCGCTTGTAATGTTTCCTTCAAAGAATCAAAGGTCATNATCATCGGAACTTCCGGATCAATCGTGAGGTTAATNGCNGTATAAGAACCCCTTTGNACAAAACTTGGTTTAACCTCCGACCTAACCACACCCGGTATATTCTTTAAACTTTGGTTTANAGGGTTAATAATAGATTTTTGCCTAAGGACATATTGAAAGCCTAATCCTAAGATTAAAATAATAATAAAGACCACAAGGGCTAGTTGAACTCTAAATCCTCTTAAGTTCATGGAAATTCTCCTTACTAACGTTTGTTTGTAATTGATCTAAAAAAATGTCAGTACATACAATACTGACATTTATCATTATAACACACTATTCCATTGAACTTTTTAGTAGATCCTGCCCCTTAAGGAAATAATCGACACCTGATAAGATTGTAATTACAACAGATAAGCGCATGAGAAAGGGGGCAAAAGAAAAACCAAGTAAAAAAGCCATTACGGCAGTGATCTGAGAAACCGTTTTTACCTTCCCCCATATAGAAGCGGGAATAACTTTACCTTCGGCCGCTGCTAACATCCGTAGACCCGAGACGGAAAATTCTCTCCCTATAATAATCAAAGCTATCCAAGTACTAATGGCACCAAATTGTACTAAGATCAAAAGTGCCGCTGTTACTAGTAGCTTATCGGCGATGGGATCAATCAATTTCCCGAAATTTGTTATTTCCTTTCTAGTCCTCGCTAAGTATCCATCTAACCCATCTGTTAAAGCTGCTATCAAAAAAACGAGGGCCGCAGTATAATTAACTTCGCTTGGAGAAGCTAAAACAATAAGGGTAAAAATTGGAACCAATAAAATGCGGAATAATGTAATTGAATTTGGCAAATTCACTTTGGTATACCACCTCTCGCAAAATTCATATATGAAATTAATAACGACTTTAAAGAAAGGTTCTATATATGGTAGATCATTCCTGCCTGAAGCAGGAAATAGCTCTACCAAAGAAGGAAATTAATTGTTGATGTGGAACTTGTTTCAGTAGCAAGTTTTACTATAATAAAGGAGTAAAAAATGAAAGAAAGCTTAAAGTACCTTTCATTAATTACCCAAGTGGGGATTACTATTACCATCTCCATTATAACTTTTATTTTTTTAGGGGTATATTTGGATCGCTTTTTTAACCTGAGGGGTGTTTTTACACTTCTCTCCATTTTGGTCGGTTGTGTTTCGGGGATTTGGTTAGCATATAAATTGATTACTAAAAGTTTGCCTAAGGATTCGGAGAAAAAATAATGTTTAATGAAACTCAAATTCTGCGCACTACCTTAGTGCTCACACTCATTTTCGGCAGTATTGGTAGTATTTGGAGATTACCGGTGGGACTTAGTCTATTTTTAGGTGGTGGCATTAGTATACTAGCTTTTCGTTTACTAATCCTCGAAGCTACAAAGATTCTAAAAGTTGCACAAGAAACGGAAATAAGCCGAAAACAAGCGTCTAAGCTAAATTGGAAAGGCTTTTTAAAACGCTGTTCTCTTTATTCTGCAGCTTTAATTATCTCCATAATAAATCCTTATTTGAGATTCTTGCCAACTTTGCTAGGCCTTCTCCTGCCGAGAATAGCCATAATATATCACTTATTGTTAGGGAGGATACACCGTGGAACCTAATATACTTTTTTACATTTACAAACTACCGGTAAGCGAGGCTCTGCTCTGGACATGGATTGTCATGGCCATCTTATCGATTGCAAGTTTTCTACTAACTCGTAACCTTGAGAAGATTCCCAGAGGTGCCCAACACTTAGTTGAGGCAGCAGTTGATGGAATAAGTAACCTTGTGTCTGGTGATCTTGGTCCCGAAGGAAAAGTTTTTGTTCCTTTAATTCTTATGGTGACCTCATTTGTGTTTCTTTCAAACCTTATCGGCGTTGTGCCGGGGGCTTTCTCCCCCACCGAAGATCTGACTACAACAGTTGTCTTAGCTACTATTGTTTTCGTTGTGGGTCATGTGGCGGCTATCGTTAAAAAAGGTTTTTTCACTTGGTTAAAAGGCTTTTTTGAACCATATTGGTTCTTGTTCCCCATAAATATTGTGGGAGAAATCTCCCAAGTATTATCCCATTCATTCCGTCTATATGGTAATATTTTCGGGGGAGGAATTCTCCTTGGAATTGTTTACATGTTAGTACCCTATGTCTTACCTGTGCCTTTGATGGCGTGGTTTGGGGTTTTAATGGGTGCGATTCAAACAGCTGTTTTTACTATGCTTGCCATAGCCTACATTCAAATGAAATTGGAATAAGCGGCTTACGGGCAGAAAGTAGGAAGGGAGGGATAGGGTTATGATGGAAATTGCTATTATTATTGCTTCCATAGCCATTGGTTCTGGTATTGCACTATTAGCCGGCGGTATGGTAGGTATCGGTGAAGGTTATGTAGCCGGAAAGGCCGTAGAGGCCATTGCGCGCCAACCTGAAATGGAAGGTCAAATCCGTACCACTATGATTTTAGGTCAGGCCATTTCAGAGTCCGGTGCTATTTATGCATTGGCCGTAGTTTTACTTTTGATTTTCTCCGTGGTTCTACCTTTACTTGGTCGCCTAATGGAGCTACTCTAAAATACTGCGGGGTGCTCTTGCGCCCCTTTTCAAGCACAATATCGCTGTAAAGGATGACTGTTATGATTGATCGAAATCTTTTTATAGCTCAAACAATAAACTTTATTCTTTTAATATTCTTATTATATAGGCTACTTTATAAGCCGGTAAAAAGTTTTATGGATAAACGCACATCCGAAATTGAGCAACAAATTAAAAGCGCTAAAGAAAATCAAGAGGCTACAGAAGCTTTAAGAAGTGAGTTAGAAGAGCAAGCTAAGCAAACTAGGCAACAAGCTCGCCTATTCTTAGATGAGGCCACTAAACGCTCAGAAGAGATTCAAGCGGAGATGCTAGCGGAAGCTAAAGAAGAAGCGGCATCAATTATTCGAAGAGCACGAGAAGTTAGTAAGCTGGAACAAGAAAAAGCCTGGGCTGAGCTTAAAGATCAGGTAGGAGAACTATCATTACTCTTAGCCTCTAAAGTTATTGATCAAACGCTAGATCAGAATGCCCANCAAAAACTGATTAATGATACCATGAATCAACTCGATTCGCTCGATAAAGGAAGTTTACAATGAGTAAAGCACATAATTCTCAAATTAGTAGGCGTTATGCTGAGGCCCTTTATAATGCTGTTCCGCATTCTGAGCAATCGAACGTTTTAGATGAGTTCAAGAAGGTTATAATCATTTTAGGGGATGCAAAAATTAAGGATGTGTTTTATCACCCCAGAACATCTAGGAAACGTAAAAATGAACTAATAGATTTAATGGGGCTCTCAAAAATCTTAAGTGACTTCTTAAAGTTAATTGTTGAAAAATCAAGGGAACGTTTTTTATTAGGGATCGAAAACCACTTTGAGCAAAAAGTTCTTTACGCTCAGCAAACTACGAAAGCAGAGGTAATTTCGGCCATTTCCCTCACTACCGACACTATCAATGAACTTAAAGGTAAACTGGAAAAGATAACCGATAAGAAAGTAATTATAAATAATGTTATTAATCCAAAAATCGGTGGAGGAATGATAATATCCGTTGATGGAAAAGTGATCGATGGAAGTGTACTAAACAGTTTAAAACAATTTCAACGTTGTCTCATAAGCTAACAAAGAGTCCAGGTGCATTCACCGGGACTTTTTTATTACTCGCTAATAATAAATCAGGCACCCTAAGGGCGCCTGATTCTTTATATTCAACAAATTTTCTTATCTGTCAATCCAGATAAAGTTCCAAGCAGTTGCCACAGAACCACCAACAAGATCCGGGCTGGCATTACGCAAGTGTTCACGTACGGCTACATTCATCTTACTTGTAACTGTGTAGAATAAAGGAGNNTGNTCNGCAACGATGTCTTGGAATTGATAATACCATTGCTGACGCTCTTCGCGAACCATGGCACGCTGTGCTTCTACCCATACACGATCGATTTCAGCTTCCCATTCGGTATGTGGTTTCTCTTGTAAGGGATTCCACATGTGAAGGTTTCCGCTGGATAACCAAGTATTCGATCCACCATTAGGATCAAATGTCCCTGTTAGACCAATAATAATGCCTTCCCATTCAAAGGTACTTGTTAGTCTTTCCACAAGAACGTTAAAATCAATCGTCCTAAAGTGCACTGTAATACCTAGTTCAGCCATATCCTCTTGGAAAAGTTCACCAACAATTTGACGAACAGGAACACCCGGGTTGGTTACTAACTCAAATTCAATGGCGTTACCATTGGAGTCACGGCGAACACCGTCACGACCGAGTACATAACCGGCAGCTTCCAGTTTTTCATGGGCTAACTGTAAATCATACTCATAAATCTTGATATCAGGTTTCAAGAAAAATTCATTTCTCATATTAATGGGACTATGCTGAATATAACCCATTCCATTCATGGCCATATCGAGAATAGTTTCCTTATCAACTGCGTGCGCAACAGCTTGACGGAATTTAGTATCACTAAACCATGATAACTGCGGTTCAGGAACTACGTCAGGATTCTGGTTTAAAACAATAAACTCTGTTCCCGGATTAGCACCGGCGGGAACGATCTCCCAACGGCTTACGGGCTCTCTATCTACAAACTGCGGATAGTGAATCGCGGGAATTCCGTAATAGTCAAATTCACCATTAAAATAAGCAAGAGTTGCTGTTTCTTGGTTTGGATAGTAACGGAAAACTACCTTATTCATATAAGGTAATCTATTACCGTCATTGTCAAACTCATAGTAGTCATCATTTTTCACTAAAACAAGCTCTTGATCAACTCTATAAGAGGAGATTTTCCAAGCACCTGTACCAATAATGCTACTTAATTCTGTATCTAGACCCCAACGATCCGGATAGCGTCCTTCTTTATAAGAATCACCTAAAAGGTGTACAGGAATAATATCTGTACCGATACTATACATTACCGGTGCGTGCGGACGGGGTAAAGTAAACTTCACAGTATACTTATCGATTTTTTCGTATTTCATGGGTTGACCATCAATGAGCAGACCACTACGGGAGTTAGAGGCAACGTTTACGTCGTAGGCCACATCAAACGTGAAAATAACATCATCGGCCGTAAACTCTACGCCATCATGCCACTTAACGCCGCGACGGAGTTTAAATATAACCTCGGTACCATCTTCGCTAATCTCATATTCACGAGCCAGCTTCGGCAAAACTTCGCCCGTATGGCGATGGAGCTCCACTAAGCCTTCAAATACGTGACCAAGAACATCTGTACTTGAAGTTTCAGCAGCACGGTGCGGATTAAATGTTTTTGGTCCGCTGGTTCCACCATAGATTGTTAATGTACCTCCATAACGACCAACACTATCACCTAAATCGTTCGCAACATCTAAAAGGCGTGGATCTAATAATTCAACTGCACTCGCAACACTTACACTAAGTAGAAGTACTGCAAGTAATGTCCAAATAAAAAACTGTTTCTTCATGTTTTGAGTTTCCCCCTTTAAATTATTTTAAAAACGGATTTATTTGTGCGCCTCCTCCCATATCATACCCGTGCTTCGAATTTACGAAATCACCGGAATCTTTGATTCTAAAGACCAGTAATCGCAATAACATGATACGTAATTAATACGACTTTAACTTCGCATATCCTGCTTAAAAATTTTGCTGCACATTAACAATTATTTATCAAAGATCAGGTTTGAGCCCGGGGATCAAGTGCATCCCTAATACCATCACCGAAGAAACTATAAGAAAGAACAGTAACAAAAATAAAGAAACCAGGCACAAGAAGCCAAGGATAATTAGATAAACCGGATAGGTTCATTGCCTCTGAGAGCATGTTTCCCCAACTAGCTAAGGGATGTTGAATGCCTAGACTTAATAAGCTTAATCCCGCTTCACCCAAAATAAANCCCGGTATGGCAAGGGTTGCGTTAACAATTACGTAGCTAAGGGTATTTGGCAAAATGTGCCGTAAAATAATTCTCGGTTGCGAGCATCCAATCGCCTCGGCCCCGGCGACGAACTCGGTTTTAGCTAAAGAAAGCACCATACCCCGAATTACCCTGGCAAGTCCGGCCCAGCTAATGAATGCAAGAATAAAGGTAATTAGCATAAAACGCTTATCTGACGGCAGACTAGCAGGTAAAACGGCACCGAGGGCAAGAAGTAAATAAATACTGGGGATGGACATGATTACTTCAGCCACCCTCATCATGATATTATCTATCCAGCCTCCGAAAAACCCCGCAATTCCTCCGTATATCATTCCAATTGACATACTTACTACTAACCCAATAAGACCGATAAAGAGTGATCGCCTTCCCCCATAAGCGATGCGGGAAAAGATATCACGTCCATAGCGATCACCACCAAATAAATAAAGTCTAGCAGGTGAATCAACACCAAGTAAACGAACATTGGTTTCAAATCCTAATATTTTATATTTATCACCGCGAACAAAAAGTCTGATGGGATACATTGTGCTTTTATCAGGTTCATAACGGTTTCTCATGGCGTCAACGCGATCATATCTATAAATAAATGGCCTCACCAACTTCCCCTCAGGAGAAACAATATGAACTTTCGTCGGTGGATGATTAATCCGGCGACGATCAGTGTTAACTTCTCCATATGGAGTGAAAAAATCTGCGAATATGGAAAATAAATGAAGTATTATTAAGATCCACATACCAATCATTGCCAGGCGATGTCTCTTTAGTTTGCGCCAAGCCATTTTCCAGGGCGATCGAATGGCGCCGCCGTCTTCAAGAATTTTTGCATCATTATTTAGTTCAGCTTCTGTAACTAGTTTGGTCATTGCACCCATCCCCCTTATTCATACCTTATTCGTGGATCACTGGCCGCCAATAGAATATCGGCCAACAAATTGCCNATTATAAGCATTACGCCGCCGAGGATCAAGTTACCCATGACTAAATAATAATCCAATCCTAAAACAGCATTTAGCATCAGGCTACCAATGCCCGGCCAATTCATAACAATTTCGGTTAATGCAGCTCCACCTAAAATGCCACCTAACTGAAAGCCAAAAACGGTAATTAAAGGGTTTATGGCATTTCGAACAGCATGCTTGTAAATTACGACGCGTTCTGTTAAGCCTTTAGCCCTCGCCGTAGTGACATAATCTTGGCGCAGAACATCCAAAAGACTCGAACGCATATAACGAATCAAACTAGCCATGATACCCGTACTAAGAACGACCACCGGAAGAAACATGTGCCTAGCCAAATCGTACGCCTTTCCCCAAAAACTTAGATCGGCAAAATCAACACTTGTCATACCTCCGATGGGAAAACCCCATCCCCGAGTTACAGTAAAATAAAAAAGTAGTAGTCCAAAGAACCAACCCGGTAAAGATACACCCACAAAAGCGAGCAAAGTGAGAATTTTATCGCTCCAAGAATATTGTTTAACTGCAGAATGGATGCCAATGGGAATAGCAATAACCCAAGCAATAATAGTGGAGACAAGNGTAAGAATCAATGTATTAAAAAGTCTTTGCTTAAGAACCCACGTTACAGGTGCATGCCATAAAAATGAATGCCCCATGTCGCCCTTAAAAAGCTGTTGTATCCAGCGGAAAAATTGCATATGTGGAGGTTGATCNAGCCAAAATCGAGCCCTCATTGCATTCATAACTTCATCTGAAATATCCGGACTCATTTTCATGGCGGTGAGCGCATCACCCGGTGCCAATTGCATAATAAAGAAACTGAGTGATGCAATACCAATTAACATTGGAATAATGTAAAGAATCCTTCGAACAACATACCTAAACATACAAATTATACCTCCTGATGTGCTACAAAGTTACAAGCCATACCTTATTCTGCTTATACAAAACCATTATCTCTGCTACGTCTGAACTATAATTCGTGCCAAAGGGTAAATCTCCTGCTAATTTCGTTAATTTGGCGCTAAACTTTACCCTTATAATAATCACTAAAATTGGGTAGTATTTCTGTAAGGAGGATCGATGCTATGCAGCAATTTTTTCCCTTAATTACTAACCAAATCAACAGAAGAAGTCAGCAAGAATTCTTTAGAAAATCCACGCTACCCCACTGCGAATTAGAAGTACTAGGTAAAGGTTTCCAACGTATGATCAAAGAAATCCGCACGAAAAGAATTGATATAGCTGATTGGTTTATCTTAGCACAAAAAGCCGACGAACTCCAGATTAAACAACATGAAACTAAAGAATTAATCTCACTTCAGTTTCTCAAAGAAAGGTGGCAGCAAGCAGGAGTCATTCCGTATCCGCACCAAATAAACTCTGCAACAAGGGTGATCCATAAATTACAAGGTCAAGCCATTTTAGCAGACGAAGTCGGCTTAGGGAAAACAATTGAGGCGGGCATCATACTAAAAGAATATATTCTGCGCGGATTAGTCCAAAAGGTATTAATACTTACACCTGCTAGTTTACTATGGCAATGGTATCATGAGCTATACGAAAAATTTGGCATTGTAGCCGGTATACAGCGAACTAAATGGGACTGGGAGTCCGCTCAAATCCTTATTGCATCGCTGGATACGGCTAAAAAGGAACCACATTCTTCAATAATTAGGAAGCGAAATTACGACATGTTAATTATTGATGAAGCACATAAACTTAAAAATAATAATACACTTAGTTACAAATTTGTCAATTCATTGCAAAAAAAATATTGCTTAATGTTAACTGCCACTCCGATACAAAATAATCTCAAAGAGCTTTATAACCTAATTGGCCTGATTAAACCAGGACAATTAGGTGGATTTTCCACTTTTAAAAGCCGATTTATGAAAGACAAAAGAACACCTAAAAACCCAAATGAGTTGAAAGAATTACTAAGTCAGNTTATGATTCGCAACCGCCGCGAAGAAGGAACTGTTAGGTTCACAAAAAGAATTGTGCATCCGGTAGTTGTTTCCCTCACCCCTAAAGAGCAAGATATATACGAACAAGTAACTAATTTTATTAAGGAAAGTAGTCAAAGANCCGGTGTAACCAATATTCTACCCTTGATTACTTTACAAAGGGAGGTTTGTTCTAGCTTTTTAGCAACGGCCTTAACCCTGGAAAAAATGATGGCTAACATGAACGAAAAGGATCTCTCTGTGGCCGCCAAAATTCTACAGGAACTTGCAGAAACCAAACAAAATAGTAAATGCGATGCATTGGAAAAACTAATAAAAGATTTAGATGATAAAGTCATCATCTTTACAGAATATAAAGCCTCTCAAAAATATATTCGTTATAGGTTGGAGAAACTTGGGTTTTCCACATTGGCTTTCGATGGAAGCCTGTCTAGGGGAAAGAAAAATTGGATTCGTTATATGTTCCAAAAAGAGGGACAGATTCTGGTAAGTACGGAATCCGGAGGGGAAGGACTGAACTTTCAATTTTGTAATCAAGTAATCAATTTTGATCTTCCGTGGAACCCAATGCGTTTGGAACAACGAATAGGAAGGGTACATCGCCTCGGCCAAACCCGTGATGTACACATTTATAATCTTGTAACAAAAGATACCATCGAGGAACACATAATGTATTTACTCCATCAAAAAATAAATATGTTTGAATCAATTATCGGAGAGCTAGATACAATCTTGCTCAACCTTAAACTCGGAAAAACGTTTGAAAGTGAGATTATGAAGATATTCTTAAAACATGAACAGGATGTTCTAAGGGAAAAATTAGACCAGTTTGGAGAANAAATTCTCGAGGAACAAGAAAAAATCAAAAATGCTAATTGGAATTTCTTCTAATAGAGGAGGTGCCTACCATACTGAAGCAAGTAATCTTCAACTTTTTTAAATTATGTGATCTTACTCCCAGGGAGATTCGTGCAGGGGTTTGGCAGGTTCAAATCAATGAAGAACTTATGAAAGAATTAGATGGTTGGAGGGCTCAGGCACGTCTTTTACAATTCACCTTTGATCAAAAACTTGCAGAAAGCTATGGAGCCGATCTTATTTGTATAGGAAGTTATCGGCTAAATAGTATTCTGGAAGTTATTCAAAAGCAAGGCATATTTACCCACTTGCATATCTCCCATAACGTTTTTCATGAACCCAATATTCGCAAAAAAGTATTAAATGAACTTGGATCTGAAAATAGGGTCTACGTCGTAAACGAATCTCAAATGCATGGGCAATACCTGCAACTAAAAATTCTAGCAAGAACCATTAGTCTAGAAAAAAAAGAGAGTATTCACACTTTAAACGTGAATCTCTCTTCAGGCGAAGTATTAAAATTTGCAATCTCCCCCCATCTCATTGAACCGGGAAAGGGTCGTGTTACCGATATTAGAAAACGTAAATGTAGCTTTAAAAAGGCATTTTCTAATGCAGTTGATTACCTAATAAAAACACCTCAGTTTGCCGATCCAGGCTGGACGGAAAAAGCTTGGGAAACATTCGAACAAGAAAAAAGCAAACTACGAAGCTTCTTCAACGAAACAGATGAGGATGATATCTATTCCCTCAAAGTTAAAGAACTAAAAAACAAATATGCACCAAAGCTACAAATTGATATTATGCGAAGTGCTGTTTTGTTTACTCCACTTTTCTTTTACAAATTGATCTTAATAAAACCCTCAGGTCAAGAGCAAAGCAGAAATGTTCTGTATGATCCAATTAGTAATGCATACGAATTAAACTAATTCCTTAGCCACACGCCAAATAGGTCCGGCACCCATTACTAATACTATATCATTTGCGCTAATCCATTGTCTGAGAAAGGGCGCGACTTCTTCTTGTTTTGCAATATGATAAACTGCCTTAGGCCCTTTATAAGTCCTAATTTTATCGGCCAAAATTGACGAGCTAACTTGAGGAACGGGTTTTTCCGGAGGTGGTGCATAAATATCAGTGATAATTACCACGTCAGCTTCTTGAAAGGCCTTACTGAATTCTTCAAACAAAATCTCCGTTCTAGAATAACGATGTGGTTGAAATACTGCCACAACTTGCCGATTCCATCCTTCTTTCGCTGCCCTAATGGTGGCTGAAACCTCAGTGGGATGATGGGCGTAATCATTAACAATAATAGCTCCGTTGGAAGATCCAATGATTTGAAAACGCCGTTCTGCTCCGGTAAAAAGTACTAAAGCATCTTGGATTTGCTTAATACTAAGTCCCGCGTAATCAGCAATTATTATACAAGCTAAGGCATTGGCAATATTATGCCGTCCGGGTACGTTCAATTCGAAATCGGCAAAATACTTATTATATTTATATACTTTAAAAGCTACATAGCTTTCATGAAGTTTAACTACCTCTGCTCGCCAATTGGCCCTTGAATTGAATCCATAAGTTATACAGTCATATTCAAGACTC
>JGI24707J26582_10002187_pt1 | contig 14955 bp, 16 predicted proteins | sample BioPla1DNA1_FD_26582 | JGI IMG/M metagenome (IMG submission 26582) | reverse complement strand
AAGCAGGCTCCTAAGTATAGAAGCCCTTTTGCTCATAACTATATTCTTAATGCTTATAATAATTGTTTTGTTAATAGTTTTTAGGCGAAAAAAGCAATTAAATAAGGAGGCGTAAAATAAAAGGTTTAGCTAGCTGGTTCTATCAAGACGCTATGTTTGATACAAAGAAAAAAGCCTTCTCCGGTGTATAAATACCGAAAAAGGCTTGATTTTGCTGGACTTTCACGGCATTTGCTGTCTGTGGAAGCCCAGCCTTTATTCTATTGTCAGTGTTTTATACCCGCATCGGACGGTGCCGGAAGTCATCCCGACAGGCCCGGAAAAGGTAAAATTAAAAAGTATGCCAAAATTAAAAGGTTCTACCTGCGAAATCAAATGATGCCTTTCAGCATCTTCTTGGCACTCTAAATCATAGCCTTCTGCTCTGCATTGCAAAACGGCTCCAACTTCATCATTTCTTGGTAGTGGCTGCGACACAGTTCAAGTCGGCCCTGTCTCGTTTCCTCGTACTTAGTGTTATGCACAATCTGGACGCTGTCATTGATAATCCGGTAATGTTGTTCCAACATCATCGTAGTATACTTCGTGAGCTGCTCCACGGACTGTGCCTCTGAATTGGGTATTTTCTTGCCGTAGATTACCTCGGCCCATTTGCCCTTATCAATCTTCTTTCGTCCAAATCCAAACATATCTATCCTCCGTACCTCGCTATGTAAGTGTATCAATCATTCGATTCAGAATCGCATCCACTTGTCCGTCCTCGTAGCGCACACGCAATTGTCCATTTGAAAAATGGTCTTCACGCAGAATCATGGTAAGCAGTGCCGTGCATAATTCATAGTCAGCATCCGGGATCCGTTCCAGTTCCTTATCGCAGTCGATAGGCTCAGTTATCATATAATCCCAGTAATTTCGTTTTAAACCACCAATGTCCTCAAGAAGCCGGTAATAGGCGTCCTCGGTGTTCGGATGGTCGATGGTATGTCTGATTGCCTTTATTTTATCTTGGTTTGTNATACCAGCACCTCCATCAGTCATTCATGAAAGCATCAAATTCCTCGATGCGGTCAATCCATTCCAACTCCTTTTTCTTCTTGGCCTTACTGTCAAGAACTGTGGCGTTGGGATTTCGTTTCAGGATTTCAGCTTTCATTTTCCGTTGCTCTTCCTTGGTGGTAGGTACTATTTTTGTGCCTCCCCACCAAGTCTTTTTTTCTTTTTGAGTTATATCGTATACAGGCTCAGGAGCCTTCTTCTTTCGTCCGAACATAACCGTCCTCCGCTAATCCATACTGCCGCTGCCTTTGTTGCCGCCAAACTCACATCCGTGTACATGGTCATGACCATAATACCAGCGTCCATAGCGGTATCCATAGTGTGGCGGACAGTTAGCACAGTCGCCGTTGCATCGCCCATTGTGTCTCCTACCTTGGTTAGAGGACGCTCCGGCAGCTGCTCCTGCAAAAATAGCAGCAAGGGTACCAAAGAAGCCCAACTTCGGTGCAGGCGGTTCCGGGACAAAATCGTTGATGTAAATATCCACCTCTTCAAGCGGTTCTTCTTCGATTTCTTCCTCCGGTTCTTCGTCTTCGTATTCTTCCTCTTCACGCAAATCTTCCGGGAGCGGAATATTCCTTTGCTTGCAGATTTCAATGATGACCTCATCGTCAATCTCGCCGTACAGATATTCCATGTCTTCAGCAGTTAAACGCTCTGCAGAATTGCGCACTGCTGCTACCGCCAGCACCTTATCATTGATACAGGCAAACTCAACCAGATCTGAGCCAGAAAAAGCCAGCTTCGCTTCGACCGCTTTGCGGAGCAGCCGATTTGCCGCAGGTACATTGACCTGCAGTTCGATAATGATTTCACCGACCTCATCAGCAGAACCTAAAGAGGTTAGGCCAGACAGATTGCGAGCTTGAGTGCTTTCTGCCCAATCATAGAATTTTTCGTAGTATTCATCCCATGTGTATTGTCGCATCTGACTGGCCTCCTTTTTTCCGACTTCCAGTATCGTATCCAAATTTTTATGCTATTGCGCATCCGAAAAACTGTTCAACTATAGCATCGAGCTGTGCAGCTATCAAATTGAAGTCTTTGTTCAGGTCCAGCGTTTTCGCACCGATCTGATTGCTACCCATATTAAATACACAATCGGGAGTAATGTCTTCTCCTGTTTTAGCATAAACAAGCATTCCGGCGACATTTCCAGAATTGGTTTTGTCCTGATTTTTCACATAAGTAAAAATCTGATAGACATTCCCAGAGTGCAGCGTATATTTGTCAAACTGTTTCTGTAATGTTCTTCCGTAATATTTCGCATCCAAAATCAGGATTTTCTCATTAAGACGCAAGAAGATATCTGTCTGCATAACCGGCAAAAAGCGAATCATAGCTTCATCGTTTTCACCCTGCAAATCCCATTTCACTTGCGCAGCTCTTGCCTCCGATAGGTATGTATGGTGCTGACGGTAATATTCCAAAATGAACTTCTCGTATAAACGGGCCATGTGTTCATCAGAGAACATTGCCATCTTATAGTCACCCTTATCGGTGGTTTGCAGCATTCCATCCAGCACAAAATAGCAGATGTTTAAGAGCATTTCATAATTTTTGTTATTGCGCTGGTAATGGAGGCGTCCCCATTCAATAGAGGACGGCTCCAATAAAGATACTCCATCAAAGAATACCAGCAGCTTATTCAATGCTGTTTTATGCTCCGTTCTGACACCTTTATCCCGAACCAGATAGTGCATCGTTGTTTTCAGAATCTGGTTGAACAAATTATTCTCGGAAAGCTCATCAAATTCACATGCCAGCTTTTGCTTTCTCTGAATTCGATTTTTGATTGTCTCTGTCATATCCAATTTCCCACGCATAACAGAGAGCGTTTCATGCTGTGTCACATACTCTCGATACAGTCCTTGCTTCAGCTGTTTTGCAACACCCTTTGCAAGAATGGCCGCAAACAAATCCTGAACCTTGTCAAACTCCTCGGCTGCAACATTCTCATAATTTGACTGCTTCAAAATCTGAAATGCATACGAAAGCATGTAATATATATTTTTAATGAATATGCCTTTATCATTCGTCATCGAACACACCACGCAGATTCTTTTCCCAACGCTGCAAGTTAGCAGGTTCGTCAAACCAATATTCGGAAAGCATCGGAAGGATGTCAAATTCTACGACAGAACGCATCCAATCGGTTGTGCAGCCTGCTTCCTCTCTTCCACAGAAGTAGCTGTGTCCGATTGTAAATCCACGACCAAGGGAGCTGTCTTCCGCAATTTCCTTATTCAGCACTTTTATCTGGTCAATAAGGGCATTAAAAGTTTCGTTCGCAAAGGCATTTTGATAATTACGGAATCCCTCCGAATTAAAGCCGGGTTCCATCTCAAAGAAGCTGAATCGTCTGCGCAGAGCGTAGTCGATCATTGCCAAACTGCGGTCTGCAGTATTCATCATACCAATGATATACAGGTTTTCCGGCACAGAGAACGGCATGCCGCTGTATGCCAGAGTTGCCTTAGTTCCACGGTAGTCCTTTTCGATCAGCATCATCAGTTCACCGAATATTTTACTCATGTTACCACGGTTGATTTCATCAATGATAAAGAAATACTCTTTATCCGGGTGATTAGCTGCGGTCTGACAGAAACGATAGAACACGCCATCAGTCAATTTGAAATCAGCACCATCTGGGCGATAACCCATGATGAAATCCTCATATGAATAGTTCTGATGGAACTGTACAAGCTCAATGCGGGAGTCATCTACTTCACCCATCATTGCATAGGCCAGCTTTTTAGCAGCAAAGGTCTTACCAACACCCGGAGCGCCCTGCAAAATGATATTCATTTTATTGCGGAGCAACGCCTCCAGAACATCGTAGCGTTCTTTGGTCATAAACACCTTGCTCAAAAAATCAGCCTTTGTATATTTAGTCACCGTTGCTGTAGCAGGCTTCACGGGATTTTCTTCACGGATAATATCCATGATAAAGTCAAATTCACCCTTGGTGAGTTTGAAAAGACTGCCATTCGGCTGAACAAAGAACTCCATTTTTTCCAGTTCCGGATATCCCTTGAGAACGGAATATTCAATTGGAACAGAAAGGCCTTCTGCCTTTACGAAATAGATGTTATTACCATCGTTGGCCTGCGTGATTTCTGCGATAGCTACAATTTTNTTTACAGGGTTAGCTTCATAGCCAATAACAACATCGCCAACTTTGGCATCCAAGAAGTTCTGGAACACTCTGCGCTTATTTCCGTTTTCGTTATAGAGAGTGTAACTTTGCTCTTCGCCAATTTTAATATCCGCAAAGCTCCAAACTTTCGGATTTGCGGTCAACCACCAGTAGCGTCGTGGCTCGTTGGCACCGCTGAACAAATCTCCAACACTCATATCGAAATATGGCTGAAGAATCAATTCTTCAAAAAGTGCATGATCGCTCTCGTCCACCTTAATACAAGTAGAGTTGTCGTTTGGTGTCCACCATTTTTTAGTACCATCATAAGCTGCGGTATTGTTTGTACGAGCAATTACACGATACTCACGCTCATACCAACCATCCATCATTTCAGGATTTTCAACAGCATTTTCGCTTGTGAACTGGCCGAGCAACTGAATGCTACTTCCATAGCAAAGGTAAAAATAGTCACCCTTCTTGATGGTTTCAGTAAATGCCTGACCTTGAGAAACCTTGGATGTAGCTTTTGCTTTTGTGGCGCTATGAACAACAACCACATTACGCTCCATGAAAATATTCTTATTTACATCGGAAATACCAGTGCTTTCTGTTCCGTGGCTAATCTTCCATATTGCAGGAGCCGCATCTACATAAAGAGGCACTTCAGACAAATCTACCATATCAAGGGCTTTAGCTAATTCGCTGCGAAGACGCCAAATATACGAGCCGCTTTCGCTTGCGCTTGCATCCTTACCCATATACAGAATTGGCCACCATTTTGCATTGTCATTGTCTTTGGTCATAACTTCACAACCAGTTTTCTCGGCAACACGACGAGCCAGTGCTGTCGAACCAGAGTTGTAAAAGTTTTTCGTTTCGCCGTATTTGATAGCCAACTGCGTACAAGTGGCTTGTCCACCGTAATCCTTCATGCGCTTCATAATTTGCAACGCATTCAGTGTAAATACCGAGGTGTCATTCAACATTTCCACCCATTCAGACACGGTAATATCAGGATTATAGTCCTTCGGAAACCAGCCTTCTTCCTCTTGGGCTGCTTTCTTTTCTTCGAGGAAAAATCTGCTCAAATAGAAACCAACGTCTATAGTCGCTGTTTTCAGCTTCGGGTCAGGATAGCAAGTGTCATCGATGGACTCACGCAACATCGCCACCAATTCCTCATCTTCACAGAGGACTTTATTGATTTCATCATACAGATCAAATCCACCCAGCAGGCTATCAATAGAGCCATTTCGCTTCGGTCTATATTCAGAATTCAATTCAGTGGCGGCATCACGGAAAATCTCATACCTGTAAATATAATACTTGTCCGGATACATCAGCCAAAGGTAGGTGCTGATAGCATTTGTATTCTGGTAGTGATTGCGCCATGTTCCATCATCATGTTTTGCACGGATTGTTTCGGACGCAGCTTGGAAAGCATCCACTCTTGCTGCAAGGTCACGAGATTCGTTAAACAGATCACGGAACATTTGACGGACTGTGGAATCGTCAGCTTTGGCAAAATTGACAATCATGCCTCTCGGATAGGCATAGCCAGAGGCCAGCAGATTAAAAGTCTTATCTGTGGCTGTTTTGAACATCTCACCAAAGTTTTCAGCATCGATATTCCAGTGATCTTGGAAGTGCTTTATTGCCTCCCACTTATATTTTTCGTCTTCCCAATGGCTCGGAAAGTATGCCTTATACCCCGCGAGTATGGGCCTTAATTTTACGATATCAATCATGTTTTACCTCCTGCGGTGGCATACTCTCCGTCGCCATCCTAATTTTACTTCGTTTTCAAGAATCCCTGCTTAAAGGCATCAGGGAAAATAAATGTCTTTTCACCAACAGCAAATTTAACACGGATATGTTTCTGTGCCTTATCCAGCTTTGTAACGGTGCCTTCGCCGAAGCTCTTATGAATAACAATCGAGCCTTCACTAACTTGCGGAGCATTGTACGGTGCCGGTTCTTCTGCAACCTTGGATACCGGTGCTGCAGGTCTTACGCCATACTGGTAAGTAACAGATGTATTCGTTTTCGGCTTTATACATGTTCAGCCGATAGTTTGATTTTTCTCGCTTTTGCTGATACCTTCATTGCCTGATACAGCAACTTATCTAACTGTGTGTATGTCATAAACTTTATACCATTCCTTTTGTAAATTCAAAGTTTCTGTTCGCTCAAACGGATTTTTTGCCACTTAATAGCCCATTTCTTTGAGTAGCTTGTCCGTTTCTTCAAACTCCTCTTCCGTGCTGCTCTGCCATGTTGAATCATTACAATATCTGCAATACAAGGCTTTTCTATCCCTCATTCTATGGCAATATGGACATTCAACCACATCGTCTTCTCCCGTTTCCACAGATGTTCGATGGGCACAAATGGAGCAATAAATAGTGTCTCCTTCATCCCACAAGGTGCTTTCATCTGTATTTCCGCAATTTGCACACCTCATACCGTCTTCATCCGGGAGATATGCATAGTTGGTATCGTTATCATCGTCAGACGACTGCGACGCAAGATATACGGTGCCAACAACAGCCGCTGCAACACCCACAACTTTACCTGCAGTTTTTAGCCACTCTTTTGCTTTTTCTTTACGTGCCATTTTACATTCAATGCATAATGTTCCGTCAGGGTCCGGGATAACTTTTCCACAATCCGAACAGATGCCTTTTACATTGTCGAAAGTCGTATCGTTCTCATATCCACAATTTCCGCAAATATGTCGTGTTGCCGTTCTGTCAAATCCGTCTTGGATATTGAGGTACGTACCACACTCATCACAAAACCAGAATACGTAACCATCTTCAAACTCGTCAGCTGAGAGCTTATATCCACAGTCCTCACAGGTCCAAAGTGTAGACTTTTTATTTATGGTCATTTTCCCATGCTGACAAGCTGGGCAAAACATCCATTTCTTGATTTTTCGTATGTACGCATAGGTGACGGAGTCAACTATGTTTTTTCGTTTCTTTTTCTTGTCTGGCATTATTATATTCCTCCTCACCATGTTACTAATCAAATTATATCACCGAAGTGTGAATAACTCTACTGCTGCTGTATTTTAGCCAGCACATCAAGGAAGTGCCGACCGATGGCTTCCGGATCATAGTTATTGGCCTCGCAGATGAAACGCAGACCGTCCAGAGTCAGCAAGCGACCATTGTTTCGGTCCCGGCACAGCTGCTCATAATCTTCTAACTGTTTCTTTGTGATTGTAGGCATCTCAAATCCTCCTGTATATAAAAACAGCCGGTTTTCTGCAAAACCGACACCCTAAACGACACCCCGACACCCTTGTGCCTATGCCGCTTTTCTTTGTATTAAATAGCGAGTCTTAATTTCTATTTTAAAGCCAGCGCTTTCCTGCTCTTTTCTTTTAGAGTAGAACTTCCATATGATTAGACTGTATAAAACTAAAAGGATAGTTGTTACTATACTGCCCTCTAGTCCAAAATCCCCTCCTGAAATAAGGGGGTTACCTGAAGGCTGAGAACTTTATAATTGAGCCTCCAAGATCCATCCCCGATACAGATATCCCATAGACATTCCCCATAAATAGATTCCAGGTAAAATGCATACCTATTGGCAGCCAGAGTCCTCCTGTTGCCTCCCTTGCCACACCAAAGAGTATGCCTGCTAAGAAAATGTTTATGAGGGGAAGCGGGCTTTGCAGTATATTAGGGTTTGCAATATGTAAAAGTGCAAATAATATCGAGTTTATAAGGATAGACACCCTTGGCCCAAAGTCTCTTTTAATTAGGCTATGCAAGTAGCCCCTACTCAGGTATTCCTCGGAGATAGCCACCCCTATAAACAATACAATAGGATATATTAAAGATAACAATAGATTAAAGTTAAAGCTAATCTCATTTATAACATAGCCCTGCAAAGCCAGCACCAATACAAAGGAAGTAGTAATAAAGGCAATACCCCATAGACAGCCTTGTAGAGCTAGTTTGAACCAACTTTTTTGCTTCCAGCCTAAATATAGGCCCCTCTTTTTATCAAATATCAGGTAGGTCAGCAGAACAGCCCCTATTATGATGATTGGCTGTACTATAAGTAATACCCTGTTTATGTCATACACCATGTCAAAATCAGGAAGACGCCTTATAGCACTAGCAAACAAGAAAAAAGCCATGGTAATAATTAAACCTAGTAATATCGAAAAAACCAGGAATATGCCTGCAAATATGGCTACAAGAACTAGTATCTTTCCTAAAATCCTAAGTGCCTTTAATAATTTATCCTTCAACCTTATACCCCTTCTCTTAAATACTAGCTAGTCCTTTAGCCAAAGTTCCTGCGTCCTGTCAGCTAACTGGCAATACTGTAGTAAGCTGGATTTATGCTTTCTATCATATTACAATATAGGCCTTTTGTCAATTTATACCTGACGGAAAGAAAAAAAGAGCGCGATACTAAATCACGCTCGGCAATTGCTCGCTTACTTTAATTTTACTGCTGATAAGGCTCTAACTCCTGTCTTTAGCTACTAATTTTTTTCAGTTATTAAGTTAAGCTTTTTTGCCCTATCCTTTATCGGTACCTACTTATAGTTTCATCGCTCCATATATGGACCTCGATATAGCGTTCGGTCCCATACCTTCCATCATCATTCCAATCTTGAGGAAGCCCATACTTGCGGATGATTTCTAGGATTTCTTCATAGGTATAAAGCTTGTGCCTGTATTCCTTGCCATCATTTACTGTTGGACTAAAGGTTGGCATAGAGTCACCATAGGTAAATGAGATAGTCCTTTTATCAAATTCATCAATATGGATCTTTATAAAAGCACTGTTTTCATGCCAGGTGCTCAGCCAGGGGCTATGTTCAACCACCATGTAGTGGGGTGTGGGCCTATGTATAAGGCCCCCTTTTTTGATAAACTCATTTCTAAGAATGTTCTCACAATTATGCCTATACTCTACATACTTATCATGCCTTTGGGCACTTTGAGAGCTAGGCCTTGTTACTTTTATTGTCTCAAGGATAGATTTTGCTTTATCAACTGGCAGCTCTGATAGGCTGACAAAGGGTCCAATTGTCTTGTCAAAATAGTGGTATAGGTAAATTTTAATCACCCCTATTTAAAGCTTGTTCACCTTTTCCTTTTCTACAGTCATTTTCTTAAAATAACTTGCTTTACTTTCACAATCCTTGTGGTCCTACTACTCCATGATAAACATTTTTTCTCTCCATTATTCATAAAGACCCTACAAGACATTATATAGGTCTTTTACAGTACTTATATAAAAGGTTGGCTCGGTTGCCATCAGTTCCTCTTTACTACCAAAGCCATAGCCTACTGCTATCGAATCAATCTTATTATTATGGGCACCTACTATATCATACTTTCGGTCTCCTATCATGACTGTACCCTCTAAGCTAATCTTTGCCTCATCAATTACGGTTTTAATAATTTCACTTTTGTCAGTCCGTGTCCCATCTAGGTTAGCACCACAAACATAGGTAAAGAGGTGTCTTAGCTTGTAGCCTTCTAGTATCTGCTCGGTATAGATTGTAGGCTTTGCTGTGGCAACAAAGAGCTTGCGTCCTTCTGCATGTAGCTTTTTTAATAGATCCTCTATTCCAGGGTACAAGGTATTTGCAAAAACACCATGGTCGGCAAAATACTCCCTGTAGTACTTTACTGCCTGCAAGGCATCCTGCTCTGAAAAACCATAGTAGTTCATAAAGGAGTTCTTTAAGGGAGGTCCGATAAAGGGAACCAGCTCTTCTAGGTCCTCCACTATAATGTTAAACTTTTTTAGTGCGTATTGGGCTGACTTGGTTATACCAGCTTGTGAGTCGATCATTGTGCCATCTAAATCAAATAGAATATTTTTGTACTTCAATCCATTTCCTCCTGTGTTATTTATGTTTCATCTCTATCATTATAATATATACACCCTATTTTACTAGTCTAAAGCATATTATAGGTCATTTAGCTTATAGCATCCTATATTCCATAATAGCCCTTAATAGCCTTGTCGCAAACCACAGTCCCTTTTACCTTTATTGATGAAACTGTCTCCTTTAGTAAATCTACATCTATATCCTTTGCCATCACTAAAAGCCCGACTACCTTTATATTTTGCTTTAGATTCCTTTCCTTGTACTTTCTCAGTTCACTATTCCCAAGTTTAAAGATCCCTAAAAAGTAAGAGTCTTTTTCAATTACTTCATTTACATAGCTATCATACTCTGTCAGGTTTTTTCTGATAGCATTGCGGATAAAATCTGTTCGGTTTGTAAAAAAACCATTCTCCACTAAAATATCGATTTTGCCTAGGTCAACATGGTTGATGTTAATTGTAAGTTTCTCTGTGTTGTCATTAACTTTTTTATTCATAGTCAGTCTCCTCACTTANNAATATCTCCACCATCATATTGCCATCCCNCTGGATGGTTGTCAACATCTAGAAATGGTTTTTGGGGAGCTTAAATTAGGCAATTACTTTCAGACTAGGAATGAAACAAAGTTCAATTACACCTATAGTAACCTTAAACTTCTCCATGGGCACTGATTAAATAGGGTTAAATGATAATCTAATTAACCTGATGATATGATTAAATATAATTGTACAAATACTAGTTAGTGGAGATAGATGGACTTAACTAATTGTAGGTTTATATACAAATACCCACTACAGATGAGACACAAGTAGTTATGTACAAACAAAGTTGGCAATACAATAACAAAGCCTATCTGCTAGTCAGACTGTCGCCTGACACTCAGATAGGCACAAAACATACTATACATCTGATGAATACCACGAGTTTTACTCCAACAGTGCAGCTCTTTCTATATACATACGCTCTCAATAACAAAAAAACCTATGCATATTATTTCTTTGTATGAACCCTTTTATAGGGTAGAAGCATCCTTTTAGTCTCAAGCACTCCATATTAAGTCTATGCCTTGCTACCGCTCATTTTACGCTTAAAAAAGATAATCGCAAGTACAAATATGACAATTGTATAGCTCAATACTATCATCAAATGTGGTAACAATTTATTAAAATTACCGCTTAATACTGCTTGGATTGTTTGCACACTGTGATAAAAAGGTAAAATCTCAGCCGCCTTTTTGAAAGCACCACCAATTAAGTCAATTGGTAAGAATACACCAGACAACCAACCTGCAATATTTGTCAGCAAGGCTCCGCAAACACCACCTACTGCCTTATCGTTCATCAAGCTACCAAATAGTAAACCAAATCCCACAAACAAAAGTGAGGTCAGAGCTGTCACAGGAATAGCAAGCAAAAGGTTGACGGTTAGTTCAAGCCCAATAAAACATGATGCCAACAAAGTTATACAGGCTTGAACTAACGATATGACAAGCATTGGTATAGTGTAACCTAATATAAAGTCCAAAGATGTCATAGGTGATGCAAACAAGCGCATTAAGAATGACGAAGTACGATCCTTGGATACCAGCATACCTGTAAACAATGCCATGAACGCCGTTCCGAACATTGCTAAACCTGGTGCGAGGTTTTCAATAGAAAACATCGGATTGTTCACTTCAGGAGGAATACTGGCATTAATGATAGACAGCAGCACAAGTAGTATTAGCGGAAACCCCAAGCCGAAAAAGAGATTGAGAGGGTCGCGCAAAATCTCTTTAGTATTGCGTTTTGCAAATAAAATAGTTCTCATACTACTCCTCCTGAAAGGATAACAAAAGCATCCTCCAAATTATTTGTACCAGTCTGTTCTGTCAATTCAACTACTGTTCCAACAGCTGCCAATTTTCCACTTACCATTATACCTATACGATCTGACAACGCCTCTACTTCCTCTAAGTAATGCGTCGTAAGGACAATAGTCACTTTTCCTTTTAATGCTCGAATGGACGTCCACAATTCACGGCGAGCAAGTACATCAAGCCCTAAAGTTGGTTCATCAAGAAACAAGATTTCTGGATCTGAAATCAAAGCCATTGCAATGGATAGCCGCCGTTGCATACCACCTGATAATTGCTTCGCTCTTTTCTTCCGAACACTGTTAAGCCCAAATCGTATTACCATTTCTTCAGCATTTTTCTTTGCATCATTTCTATCCTGACCGCTAACGCCCGCCATAAGTTCCAAATTTTCAATTACTGATAAATTGGAAGCCACAGCTGTTTCCTGTGGTGAGATACTAATTTTTTCTTTGACTGATTGTGGCCGTTCTTTTACGCTATCACCTAGCAACACAGCATTGCCTTCCGTTGGTTTAGTCAAGCAGGATAGCATTTTAATTGTTGTAGTTTTTCCTGCGCCATTTAGACCTAAAAGGGCAAACAATTCACCTTGCTCAATCGTTAGGTTCAAATTGTCTACCGCCGTAAAACCTCCNTACGTTTTTGTGAGGTTTGTAATTGTTATAGCGCTCATTCCTCGTCCCCCTTCTGAGGCATAGTACCATCAAAGAGCGTAGTGACAAGCTTTGTTATTGTATTTTTAGGCGGTATAGCTATTCCTTGTTGCTCATCACCCAAAATAATTAATGTATCTCCGGGTTTTATNTCAAATATATCGCGGGCTTGTTTAGGTATTACTATTTGTCCCTTCTCACCCACCTTGACTGTCCATGCATATTTGCCCTTATGATTTTTCACTATGAGTCCTCCTATAAGTATGAAATGTATGACTTGTAATACAAGTATACCGAGTATGACTAATTTTATCAAGCATAAAAAATCTTCATTAGCAAACTTCTCTAGTTAACTGTATCAAATAAAACCATGTATTGCCCTCGAGCAACATACTTTAATCTAGATTAAAACTTTTATCCGATCATAAAGTACTGTCCTTCCAACTAGTAGGACAGACCAGGGCTTTCACCCAATGGATTACACCCATGCTGGCTGTAAAAAAATATACCCGTCTAGCGGGTATATTTCTCATACACATCTATTACCTAGTTTTACAAGCGGCTCCTCCATAATGGATTTAGCTAGACCCTTATTCTACGGTTTTGTCCTTTATATTCTCTAGTAGCTCTAGTATACCTGCCTCTACCTTTTTTAGGTCCTCTTCCTTTGGTGAGCCTTCAAACTCTACTGACTCAACAAAGTCCCAGTTCATCCTATTTCGGTCCATGATTTCCTTTAGTTCCTTTTCAGCACCACCGGACCAGCCATAGGAGCCAAACCTAAAGGCCTGCTTGCCTGTAATCTTTTTTCTACCTAGTTCATTAAGGGCTGCTGCAACTGGTGGAAAGAGCTTGTACTCATAGGTGGGGGCTGCAATGATAATGCCTGCAGACTTAAATACTGTGGCTACCATTAGGCTTTCACTTTCTAAAGGCATCTCCAGCTTATTATACTTTACCCCTTCCCTTTTTAGTATGGTCTCAGCATGGGCAACTGCCTTTGCAGTCATACCATACATGGAACCCCATAAAATCGTGACCTCATTTTTACCTGCCCCTTCAGCGTAAAGGGAGTACCTAGAGTAATCATCAATGATCCTTTGGGGGTCTTTTCTGTAAACTGGACCATGGCCAGGAGCAATTATCTTTACCTCTAGTTCCTTAGCCTTGTCTATGGCCTTTCTTAGGCTGGGGGTAAAGGTGGTCATTACATTAGAATAGTACCTGATTCCTTCTTCTTCAAAGAAGTCTCTTTCCTCTTTTGTTAGCTCATCATCAAAAATGTGGTCTCCCATCCTGCCAAAGGCACCAAACATATCACAGGAAAAGAGGGTCTTTGAGTTCATTTCATAGGTATACATGGTGTCAGGCCAGTGGACATTGGGAACCGGGTGAAAGCTTAATACTTTGCCCTTGCCTAGGTCTAAAGTGTCCCCTTCCTTTACCACCCTGATTTTATCTTCACCGTAAAAAGACCCTAGCATCTTTGCTGCCTTGTCAGTACAGACTATGGTAAAATCGTCCTTTATCTTTTGAAAGCTTGAGATCCAACCGGAATGGTCAGGCTCCATATGGTTTACTATGAGATAGTCTATTCTTTCAGGTTCAACACCCATTTCCTTAAGGCTATTATAGAGGGTATCAGGGACTCCATCCCAGCCGATAACACCGTCTATTATGGCAGTCTTTTCCCCCTCAACTATGTAGGAGTTTAGGGTTACACCATTTGCAATCTCCCAGATCCCCTCAAATAATATATCCTCAACATTCATGGTCAGCATATGTATTCCATCTGAAATTTTTACCTTCTTCATCCTTAACCTCCTGTAAACTTTCTCTGTTATAAGGTGTATACCCAGATTTGGGGCTAATATATCACAAATCGGCCCTTTTACTGGTCATCTTTGTTTATTCCTGTGTCAAAGCCTTGCTTTCTGATAGCCTTTAGGATGGAATTTTCCTTTGGGCTAGCATAGCTAAACCTGCTTACCACCTGATCACTAAAGCTATCTAGATACTTGCCTGGCTCTCTAAGGTCGCAGTAGCTACTCATTTCCTTGTCATAGTCCTTTATCTTGTCAAGGTAGCTGTCATAAAGCTGGTAGCTGTTTTCAAATACCCTTAGGCTCATATCCATTCTAGGTTTTAGCTGGGGGTCCTGGTCGGGATAGCCAAGGGCTAGTCCCAAGACTGGAAAGGTTAAGTCAGGTAGGCTCAGTAGCTCACATATCCTTTGAATATCATTTAGGATACTTCCTAGATAAACAGTCCCTAGCCCCAAGGACTCTGCTGCAACTACAAGATTTTGGGCCATGAGGCAGGCATCAGTAAAGGATGCAATAAACCGGTCCATGTCCCTAGCTGTTTTAGG
>JGI24707J26582_10002186_pt1 | contig 14963 bp, 13 predicted proteins | sample BioPla1DNA1_FD_26582 | JGI IMG/M metagenome (IMG submission 26582) | reverse complement strand
TTAAGTCTAATTTACCTTCTTGTATATCTTCTCAAAAAAGGTAGAATGTCCTTTATTTGTTCTATAGTGTAGTCTATTTCTTCCTTTGTCGTCATCTCAGATATTGAGACTCGTATTGTTGAATCTAGCAAGGTCTTTGAGATTCCTATTGCAGTAAGAGTACTGCTTGGTTGAGGATGATTTGAGCTACAGGCAGAACCTGCTGATACATATATCCCCCTCTCCTCCAGTGCATGAAGAAGTACTTCAGCTCGTACACCCTCAAAGCTAACTGATATTATATGGGGGGCTGTCTTTTTAATATGGTCCATTCCAAAATCCTTGTCACATTCCAAAGGTAAACCATTGATAACCACTCCATCTAGCTTACTAATTTCCTTAATTAAAAGCCGTTTGAGTTTGTACATTCTTTCTATCTTATGGTCAAAATCCTGGTAAAGCTCGCTAGCAGCCTGTCCTAATCCAGCTATAGCTGGTACATTCTCTGTCCCTGACCTTATACCTCTTTGATGACCACCACCAAATATAATAGGCTTAACCCTAATGTTATCAGCTATATACAAGGCCCCTATACCCTTGGGTCCGTGAATTTTGTGCCCACTAATTGAAAATAGGTCTATACCCATTCTCTTAGGGTGAACTCTATATTTTCCAAAGGCCTGAACACCATCAACATGAAGAATAATATCCTTTTTTATTGATTTAATCTTACTTGCTATTTCTTCAATATCCTGTACTGAGCCTATTTCATTATTTACATACATAATTGATACTATTATAGTATCCTCATTTATCAAATCATATAGCTTGTCCTTTATAATCTTACCTGTATTGTCCACGGAAACAANATCAAGCTTATATCCATTATCCTCAAGAAAAAGAAGGGGTTGATGAACAGATGGATGTTCAATCCGAGTCGTAATTATATGCCTTCCCCGTCTATGATAGGCCTGTGCAGCCCCAATAAGAGCAAGGTTATTAGCTTCAGTCCCACCAGAAGTAAATATAATTTCTTTAGGCAAGACCTTTAGGCTATCGGCAATCCTAGCAGCCGACTCCTTTATATACTTTTCAGCATCCACCCCCATCATATGCATAGATGAAGGGTTGCCATAATCCTCATATAAANCCTTAACCATTATATCTCGCACTTGTTTGCTTATCTTTGTAGTTGCAGAATTATCTAGATATACTTCCATATATAAATATCCCTCTTATAATTAATGTCTATTATGAATCTCTTATAAATCTTATTATATTTAGAACCACGCATCAATAGGTTATATTATACTATATACACCTACTGATTTTCCATAATAATATTATTTTTATTTAAAGCTGATTATATACTAATATATTAGCTTGATTCTACTATNCTCAAGCATTTTCAGTATCCAGTAGGGATTTACGCTAATTTCTTGGTCACCAGAATTCACATAGATGCCCAGATGAAGATGGACATCAAACATTCCCTTAGTGCCTTCCTCTCCATAGCCTGTATCTCCCATAAAACCTAGAACCTGCCCTGCTATTACAGCATCCCCTTCTTTAAGGTCAGGAGCATAGGAATCTAGATGAGCATAATAAAAGTAAGCTCCAGACTCGGATCGAATCCCAATCCGATTACCCCCCTGGTCTAACCAGCCTATTTTCTCAACACCGTCCGTAATACTTATGATGGGAAAATACCCTGGAATATTATTTCCTGCCATAAGGTCAGTCCCTTCATGCCTTCTATTACCGCCGTAACTTCTTGGGGCATACCAGCTATCATCATAAGATACCCTCTGTGTATCCTCATTAATGATTGGAACTGGAAAATACATCAAATCAGAAAATATAGCTTTATAATATCCATATAGGCAAGAGTATGTATCGGTCTTTGATACTCTTCCTATTCCACGGATAAAGCTTTTCATATCAGGAACTGACCCATTAATCATATCAAAATCTGATACCATCATAGAATAGGTTAGGTATCCAATTTCATCAATATATGGGTATCCATTTAAATTAGGATTCTTCCTTAATAGGGTGTTTGCTTCATCCTTTATCCTGGCCATCTGTTTCTTATCTATTCTAATATCTCGAAACTTATCATAATCAAATTCCTTTGTAAGTAGATTCTGAACCTGGATCTCTGATTTAAGAATTTTCAAACACTTACCTGTAATGGTAAGGGATATGCATAATGTAATTATAAGACATAGTCCTAGCCATCTGTCTTTATATTTTCTTGCAATAATCATATCATTCCTCATAAATCCATCATTTCTTATAAGATTTACTCTAGTCACAATGATTACATAGATTAATCCACTATTTGAACCTCTCATGACTAAAGTCACGAATGTTCTTCTTGTATAGATAAATCAAAAATATGCCTATAAACTATATTATGCTTGCTTTAATCAGCTTATTAGTTGAAATTAATATTATACATCCTAAACGAAACATTTTTATATAATCCTACATGGCTTTTACATAAGAATAAATGCATGACAGAACCGATTCTAAGGTTATGTCATGCATTTAGCACTAGTAATACTAAAGTCTATAATTTAATACTCATTTAGTAATTTAACTACCAAAGATAAATTCGTGTAAGATACTAACGTTTTTTTCAAAATCAGGTATTAATACATCCATTCCCCTTGCCTTTACATTGTCAGTAAAGGTCCCATCAGCTGGAATACGAAGTTGCTCTACCTCCATGGTTCCCATTTCGATAAATGTGGTTAAGAGTTTCTCAAAACTCTTGCTGTCAATATCGGTCTTTACCATGGGTAACATTTTAAACATGATTGTGGCTAATTCAACTTCACTCTTGGTTTTGTTTTTCTCAAAGATAGCATTTAGGATAATTCTATGTCGGTCGGTTCTTCCATAATCATTATTATTACCTGTAATGGCTTTTCTTTTTCTAATTCGTGAATAACCTAATACCTGATTACCATTCATTAGCTGAGTTCCCTCTACCACAGTCCTATACTTAGGGTTGGAGATATAGTTGGTGTTTCTCAAATACCTAGCCTCTGAAGATGTCAGTGTTATCTCAAGTCCTCCCATAAAATCAATAATCTTCTCGAAGTTCTCAAAGTTGACTAAGATACAGCCATCCAAACGGATATTAAAGTTTAGTGCTATGGTTTTATATAAAAGATCAACATCTCCTTTTTCATAAGCTGAATTAAGTTTATTTTCCCTATATCCTGGTATTTGTACTAGGGTATCCCTCATAAGGGAGGTAAGCTTAATTGATTTGCTATTCTTATTTAGTGTAGCTATTATNATTAGGTCTGTTCTACCCCTTGATGTGCCTGAACCAATAGCCTCTTCACCTAATAAGAGTATATTGTAAACTCCCTCTTCCTGTCTTCCATAGCCTTCATGTTCTGGCCATACGATATCATCTGTATCCACCTCTACTGCATCAGAAGTTAGGTCGTCCTCTTCAATATAATCCTCGTCTACAAGAACAGGAGGCTCATTAGTAAAGTCCTGGGTCCATGCGTCCCAAATTTTTCCACCTATATTAATACCCATTTTTAGAAGCAATTGATTGCCGGGCTTTGTAAAACCAAGAAAAAATGTAAAGCCTAATAAAACAACTAAGCCTATAACAACTCCTATTTGAACTTTCATCATTCTTGATTTTTTCTTTACTTTTTGCTCACCAGATTCTAAACTCTCTAACTCCTCACTAATCTGCTTAGCCAAAGAATTATTAATGTCATTTAAGGTTTCATCAATAGACTCAATAGGGCTTAAATCTTCTATGTCAGCATTATCTTCTTCATCTTTATCGTCTAATAACTGGTCTTCAAGGGCAGAAGCCTCTTCACCATGGGCTAACCCTAGTTCTTCATCTATTTCTTCATCAAGCACAGACTCTAGTCCATTAGCCAGGTCTTCATCGAGCGCAGACTCTAGTCCATAGCTTAGTTCCTCATCAAGTGCAGACTCTAGTCCATTGCCTAGGTCTTCACCTTGGTTTGACTCTTCTGATGCTATAGTTAAGTCACTGGCAGGGTCAAAGTCTCCCATATCAGTAGGCTCTATTATGCTAAAATCATTATCGTTTAATACCCTATCAATGTTTTTATAGAATTTTTCTATAAACTCTGGGTCGTTTCCAAATTCAAAATCGTCATGCGTATTGCCCTTTGACATACTAACATCTCCTACCTATTCTTAAATAATCAACTAATTAATTAGTTAATGAATTCGTTCTCCTATTACTCTTTCTAGGAACTGATATACTCTAACAGCTGATGAAATGCTAAGCCTTTCATCTATAGTATGAACACGGGACATGTCTGGCCCTATAGATACTATATCAATGCCTGGCATCTTCTCAGCAATCAGCCCACATTCTAAGCCAGCATGGATTGCCTCTACCTTCATATCCTTACCATACATCTCCTTATATAAATTACGAAGATGGTCTCTTAGCTTTGATTCATTCCTATACTCCCAAGCTGGATATTCTGAACGAACTATATAATCTCCCCCTAGAAAACTCACAAGGTATTCTAGTCTATTGCTTATATAATGCTTATAACTACTCTTTGAGCTTCTTACTGAATTACATATAAGAGCTTGTTCCTCTTCTAGNCGGAATATACCTAGATTAAGTGAGCTTTCTACAAGTCCCTCAATATCAGAGCTCATAACCTGTACTCCATAAGGAATTTGTATTAATAGAAACAAGAGCTTCTCAAAAGATACAGGGTCTAGTGACATGTAATCTCCTTCATCCATATCCATGACCTTATATTCAAGGTCTGGCTCACTAGCTACTAGCTCTTTTTTGTAAATCTTCATAATTTCATCAATATTTTCGCAAAGCTTTGGATAATCCTTTGAATCAATTACAAGCTCAGCAAATGCTTCCCGAGGTATAACATTATCCTTATAGCCTCCCTCCATATGAAGGACACTGTAAGTGTTTCTTTCTCTTAGATCAAATAATAGACGACCTAGAAGCTTGTTGGCATTACTACGGTTGTTGACAATATCCATACCGGAATGTCCACCCTTTAGCCCTCCTATGCTAACCTTTATCCTTTTGCCTTGTACCGCCACCCGCTTTAATGGCAGGGTAGAGGTTCCTGTTAGTCCACCTGCACAACTTGCTAGGAGATAGCCCTCCTCTTCCGAATCTAAGTTAATCATATAGTCTGCTTTTAAGGAGGATAAGTCCAGGGCTTTAGCACCATTCATTCCTACCTCTTCATCAGATGTTATAACCGCTTCTAACCTAGGATGCTTTAAATCATCGTCTGATAACAAAGCCAATATATAGGCAAGTGCAATTCCATTATCAGCCCCAAGTGTTGTACCATCTGCATGAAGGAAGTCACCATCAAGCAAAAGCTTTATTCCATCTTTCAGAAAATCATGACTGCTATCCTTAAGCTTTTCACATACCATATCCATATGACCTTGTAGCATAATGGCTGGTTCATTTTCATAACCTTTAGTAGCTTCTTTTATTATTATTACATTATTTGCTGAATCTTTATTATACTCTAATCCCTGGTTTTTTGCAAAGCTTACCAAGTATTCACTTATTTCGTCTTCATTACCAGAACCCCTAGGTATTTTAGATATCTGGCTAAAGTATTTGAATATCCCTTTATAATCCATTTGCTCTAAGCTTTTGTCCATAATATACCATGCCTTCCTATAATGTTAACTTTTCTTTAAGAAATTCCATTATAAAATTCCATTATTAGATAAGGTATCACATATTCAATATATATATTAGACGATACCTTAACATATTTGGTTCAATACAATATCTGTATATTTTTATCTTCTTTAGTTTTTGAAGCTATGAATCGGTGCAGGAATTCTTCCTCCACGATTAATAAAATCATCACAGGCAAAACCATTCACCTTCATAACTGGTGAATAACCTAGTAAACCTCCGAATTCCACCCTATCCCCTACCTTCTTTCCAATGACAGGGATAATACGCACAGCTGTTGTCTTCTGGTTTATCATACCAATTGCCATCTCATCAGCGATAATTCCTGAGATGGTGCTTGCTTTTGTATCTCCGGGTATGGCTACCATATCTAGACCGACTGAGCAAACACAGGTCATTGCCTCAAGCTTTTCTATACTTAAGGCTCCCGCCTCTACAGCATTAATCATCCCCTGATCCTCACTGACTGGAATAAATGCTCCGCTTAAACCGCCTACAAATGACGAAGCCATAACACCACCCTTTTTCACCTGGTCATTTAAAAGGGCAAGTGCTGCTGTTGTTCCAGGAGCTCCTGCATACTCAAGGCCTATCTCTTCTAAGATTTCTGCAACACTATCTCCAACAGCAGGTGTCGGAGCCAAACTAAGATCTACTATTCCAAAGGGTATATCTAGGATTTCAGAAGCTTTCATGGCAACCAGCTGACCTACCCTGGTTATTTTAAATGCAGTCTTTTTTATGGTCTCACATAGGGTCTCGAAGTCCCTTCCCCTAACCGTCTCGAGTGCCTTCTTTACAACTCCAGGGCCACTTACTCCTACATTAATTACTGCATCACCTTCTGTGATTCCATGGAAGGCACCTGCCATAAATGGGTTATCATCTGGAGCATTGCAAAAAACTACTAATTTTGCACAGCCTATGGAATCACGGTCTTTTGTAAGCTCTGCTGTCTCTAGGACAATTTCTCCTAGTAGCTTTACTGCATTCATATCAATACCTGTCTTTGTTGAGCCAACATTTACTGAGCTACAGACCCTCTCAGTGGATTGCAGTGCCTTAGGAATTGACCTAATTAGTAACTCATCTGAGGCAGTCATAGATTTTGTTACAAGAGCTGAATAGCCTCCAATAAAATTTACCCCGACTTCATGAGCTGACTTATCAAGTGTCTCAGCAATGGTTACATAATCATCTATAGTCTTACAGCATGAAGCTCCTATCAGTGAAATAGGGGTGACAGAAATCCTCTTATTCACAATAGGAATTCCAAATTCTCTTTGTATCTTATCACCTGTTTCCACCAGGTCTTTTGCTATACGTGTAATCTTCTTATATATTTTTTGGTTAACCTCTGATAGATTAGGCCCTGCACAGTCAAGTAGGCTTATACCTAGAGTGATTGTCCTGACATCAAGATTTTCCTGCTCAATCATTTTGTTTGTCTCGATGACTTCATTTATGTTAATCATTCACTAAATCTCCTATCTATATTCTATGCATTTTATTAAATATATCTTCATGCTGGGCTTTAATAACCACCCCAATTTCGAAACCAATCTGATCAAGCTCATCTGCAACTTCATCAAACTTTTTGGGTGTACTAGAAGCATCAACTATCATCATCATATTAAAAAAATCTTGAACAATAGTCTGGGATATATCTAAAATATTGATGCTGTTATTAGCAAGATAGCTACATACCTTTGCAATAATTCCTACCTTATCCTTACCTACAACTGTGATTACTATTTTCTTCATATATAACCATGCCTTTCTTATCTAATCAAATCTTTTTTATATTGTAACCATATCTGAAGGAATATCCCTATTGGCTACAGTTAAATTATAATCCGAGGATGATATACCTAAACGGGTCAACTCACATAGGACTGTTTCATAAGCAAGTTCCTCATAGTTATTTTCTTTACTTAGGTGAGAGAGAATTATATGCTGTTTCTTATTTTTAATTAACCTTCCTATAAGCCCAGCAGATGCTTCATTAGACAGATGCCCTCTTTCACCAAGTATTCTCTGCTTTAAATAATATGGGTATTTCCCTACTAAAAGCATGTTGATATCATGATTTGCCTCTATCATAAGTAGATCAGAATCTTCNAGCTTGGACACGATATAATCATCNTAGATTCCTAAGTCAGTAGCNATACCTATCTTCTCACCNTCCACCTCCATGGTGTAACAGACAGGGTCCACCGCGTCATGGGATGTCGAGAAGGGTTCTATTATAATATCATTAAGCTGAAATGCCTTATCAGTTTCAATATAATTAAAAAGTTCATCATCTATCTCACCCAGGGACTTAATTCTTTTCAATGCCATGGCTGTCTTATATGTAGAATAGATGGGTATATGGTACCGTCTTGCCATAACTCCCAAGCCTGACACATGATCACTATGCTCATGTGTAATTAATATTCCCTGTATTGTCTCTGGATTAATATCAATCCTGCTTAGTCCATTCTCAATCCTTTTACCACTAATACCAACATCTACAAGCAGGTTAGTTTGGTCACTGCCAACAAATATACAATTCCCACTACTACCACTTGCAATACTGCATAATTTCATGTCAATCTTCCTATCCTTATGTTAATATTCTAACCAAGTATCACCCATTAGAAGCCATTTGTCAAGAAAAAAGAAGGCTTACCCTCTTAGTAATTTATCTATCTCTTGTTCCAAATGGTCTATGTCACCATTATTATAAATTACACAAGTAAAATTCNTAAAAAAATCCTCTTCCTTGCTTTGACTATCAAAAATTGCATCTATTTTCTCATCAGTATAGCCACGATGTTTTTTTAGCCTTTGCCTACGTGTCTCTTGNGAGGAATGGACATACCATACCTCATCACATAGAAAATCATAGCCCGATTCAATCATTAGGGCAGTTTCTATTATACAATAGGGAACAGCCTTACTTTCTTTCTTTATGGCAATTTCCCTTTGAACTTCATGTAATACATTGGGGTGAGTAAGACTATTTAACATAAGAAGTTTTTCTTTATCACTAAATACAATTTTTGAAAGCTTGTCCTTATCAATTACACCCTCTCCATCTAGGATGTCTTGGCCAAAGTAGCTTACTACTCCCATATAGCTAATCCCACCAGGCATCATCTGTTCTTTGGCTATTCTGTCAGTATCAATAAGATAAGCTTTATGCTTTTTTATCATGATATCTGCTACTAAGGATTTGCCGCTTCCGATTCCTCCTGTAATCCCAATTGTCTTCACTATGCCTAAATTCCTCCCTTATAAGTCAGTATCAAGATTAAGCCTTGCTAATAGGACTTAATCACTTTGTTTCATACCAGTTATGGCCCATTTTAACTTCAGTTTCTAAAGCTACATCAAGCGCTGCAGCACCTACCATCTCATCAACAATTATTTGCTTAACCTCTTCTATCTCATCCTTATGGGCTTCTACAAGAAGCTCATCATGAACCTGTAGGATTAAACGGGACTTCATATCTTTATCCTTTAACTTACGGTTAACCCGGTTCATGGCAATCTTAATTATATCTGCTGCTGTACCCTGGATTGGTGAATTCATAGCAACACGCTCACCAAAGGATCTTTGCATGAAATTACTAGATGACAACTCAGGTATAGGACGTCTCCTTCCAAAAAGCGTTGTAGAATAGCCCTTGTCCTTAGCCTCTGCCACCAATCTATCAAGATATCCCTTAATACTAGGATAAGTTTCAAAATACTTTTCTATAAAGCGGTCTGCTTCCTTTCTTGTGATATTTAAGTCCTGTCCTAATCCAAAGGAGCTAATACCATATACAATTCCAAAGTTTACAGCCTTGGCATTGCTTCTTTGCTCATCAGTCACTTCATCAAACGGTGTATGAAATACTTCCGAGGCTGTAATTCTATGAATATCCTTTGCCTCCTTGTAGGCATTAATCAAACGCTCATCCCCTGATAAATGAGCTAGTACCCTAAGCTCTATCTGAGAATAATCTGCATCTAAAAATACATATCCATCCTCTGGGATAAATACCTTTCTTATCTTTCTGCCTAGTTCCATACGAATAGGAATGTTTTGAAGATTAGGATCAGTGGAACTAATTCTTCCAGTGGCTGCAATAGTCTGATGGAATTTACCATGAATTCTCCCGTCTTCTTTAATATATACAGCCAGTCCATCAGCATAAGTAGACTTTAATTTGGTCAACTGCCGGTATTCTAAGACCATAGATATTACTGGATGCTCACTACGAAGCTTTTCCAAAATATCAGCTGCAGTAGAATAGCCAGTTTTTGTTTTCTTGGCAAATGGGAGTCTTAGCTTTTCAAATAAGATTATCCCAAGCTGTTTTGGCGAATTTATATTAAAGCTCTCACCAACCTGGTCATAAATTTGCTTTTCAAGGGAAAGGATTCCCTCCTCAAGCTTATCCCCATATTCCTTTAGGGCTTCTTTATTTATACGGATACCCCTAGACTCCATGTCATATAAAGTATATATAAGAGGCAACTCAATCTCTTCAAAAAGCATGAGCATACCCTTATCAACTAATTCCTCCTTAAGCTTGGGAGCTGATGCATAAGCCACATAAGCCCTATAGCAAGCATATGCTACAAATTCCTTGCTTTTCTTTTCCATGGCTTCTATAAGGGGCATCTTACCTATTAGGTCACTTTTGGAGGGTGTTGTAATATCAAGATAATCCTTAGCTATATCATCATAATGGTAGGTATCTGTTAATGGGTTAAGTAAATATGCAGCAATAGCCACGTCAAACACCTTGTCAGTCTCACTTGACTGAAGGAATCTAAGCTGGTCTTTAAGATTAATAACAGCTAGGCTAATCTTCTTCTCTAATAATCCTCTTACCTTATCTTCAAGATATTCTCCTGTAATCATACCACTGCGAAGAATAAAGTATATCTGCTTTTCACTAATACATATTGCCACCCCAAGAAGCTCATCCTGATTGGCAACCATATGAAGCCCTAGAGGCTGATTGTCAACTGGCCTTAGCTTATCAAACACCTTATCCGCCTCAGCAAGATCCTCTATAGGCTTAAAGCTCTCCTCAATACCTAAGCTATGATTGATTTCTACGTCACTAAACTTAGAAAGAAGACTCTTAAATTCCAGGTTCTTAAACCATATATATACATCCTCATTATATATATCTTCAAGAATAGCATCCTCCATATTAAAATCTATATCGCAATCTGTACAGATTGTAGCTAACTTTTTAGATAGGATGGCTAAGTCTTTATTCTCTTTTATGGTGGTAGTTGTCTTACCAGGTGATAATTCATCAATATGGTCATAAAGATTCTCAATAGACTTATACTTTTCTATCAGCTTACCTGCTGTCTTTTCTCCCACTCCTGGTATACCAGGAATATTATCGGATGAATCACCCATAAGTCCCTTTAAGTCAATAAATTGCTTAGGCGTGACCTTATATTTTTCTAATACATCATCGGCTAGATAATCTTCTATCTCAGTACCTGTTCGCTTGGTTTTGGGAATACGTATCTTGATCTTATTGCTGGCAAGTTGTAATAGGTCCCTGTCTCCAGATACTAGGGATACCTGATACCCCTCCTTCTCTGCCTTTGTGGCTAGGGTCCCTAGGACATCATCAGCCTCAAATCCTGGTTTCTCTATCACTAATACCTTCATGGCCTTTAATACTTCCTTCAAAACGGGAACCTGCTCCTTTAATTCCTCAGGCGTAGGCTTTCTAGTTCCCTTATATTCAGTAAAAAGCTCATGCCTAAATGTAGGATGATGAGTATCAAAAGCAACAGCTAAATACTCTGGGTTTTCTTCATCTAGAATTTTATTAAGGATATTGAGAAATCCCAATATAGCATTTGTATGTTCTCCCTTAGATGTTGTCAAGGTTGGAATTCCGTAAAATGCCCTAAATACAATACTATGACCATCAATTAAAACTATTTTTTTCTTATCCTTGTCCATATATTTTTTATTTCGCATACTAATTATGCGAATTCCTCCTATTCTAATATAGTCATAGCTTATCCTTATATTTCTTTACTTATAAGCCATGCATGTTGAATTTTCTATTCAGTCCTATTATCTAGCTCTTGATTGTCCAGGTAATTAGTTAATTCTTCTGTAACCTTATCAAAACTCTCCTCCATGAATAAGACCCTTAAGCTAAATTGACTTTTTATTACCGGGTTTTCTTGCTCCTTCGGCTGAATATAATGGTGTAAACCAAAAAACAGAGTTAGAAGTAGTAAGATTATAACCATTACACCCTTCTTACGGTAATAATTATACCTTAGATGAATAATTTTTTCCTGTGTTTTATCTAGCTTTTCCTTCAATTCCTGGTTAAAATCGTCTGATAGATTCTTATCCTCGTCTAGCTGCTTCATTGCTGTTAAAAGAGTATAATAAACCTCAAGCTCTTCCTTACAATCCTCACAGGAATCTATATGGTCGATAAACTTATCTAATTCAGTTATATTTAATTCATCATTGATAAAAGCTGTGATTTGTCCTTGCGCTTTCATACAGGTCATATTATTTATACTCCTTTGATGATTTGTTTCTCAGATATTTAATATTCATGCTTGAAAAACAAAATCAATTATGATAAAATTATCAAAGTTGCTAAGCGGATGTGGCGGAATGGCAGACGCAGTAGACTCAAAATCTACCGCTCGCGAGGGTGTGAGGGTTCGAGTCCCTCCATCCGCAGTCTCTATGTTATCCTCAGAGCCTTGTATTTAAAGGCTTTGGGGATTTTTTTATGCTATGGACTAATATTTTTATACAGATAGATAATAAAAAGAGCATGTAGGAGATGTTAAGGGTGTTTTATATAATTTGCTTATACCTTTGTTTTATAAACCTTATTGACATTGTTAATTATTGCTTATTATATCATCATTTGCTTGATTTGACACTATATTATTTCAGATATTATGCCACATCTGGATTAAATATACAAATATAACCGTGATAAATAAAAAAACAGGCCTCCATCCGTATTAATTATTAGGATGAGCCCCATCTTCTTCATGGTAAGGTTCTAGATGAGCTATGACTTGTGTGTTTTTATTGATATCTGCTCTGATTCTTTCTTCAATATTATGAATCAATTCATGAGATTCTTCTATACTTAAATCTGGCTCAGTCATAATATGCATGTCAACATACATATCATTTTCACTTCCCCGACTTCGGATATTATGGGCATCCTTAACCTCTTCAAAGCTTAGTACAATATTCTTAATAATTTCAGCATCAATTACAACCTTGTCAAGAAGAATGTCACTATTCTCTTTTAAAACCTTGTATCCCGCATAAATTATAAAACCTGCTACAATAAATGAAACTATGGGATCAATAACAATTGAAAAACCCAACTTTATGCATCCAAGTGTAATTAAGACTCCTAATGATACATAAATATCACTTCTTGTATGCATGGAATCCGATATAAGTATTTGACTTTTGAGTTTTTTACCTTTTCTATATTCATAGACACAGACGAATACATTAATAAAAAGACTTATCAATAATACAATAAGACTTTCCCTTGTTATATTGGGAACCACAGGATTAATCAACCTATTAATTGCATTCAAAACTATTTTACCACTCATAACAAACAGCATTCCTGCAATGAACATCCCTGCAAGAAATTCAAATTTCCTATGACCATATGGATGTTCTTTATCTACTGGTTTTGAAGCCAACATAATACCAACTAAGCCTACTATATTAGCTAAACCATCTGCTAGAGAATGAAATCCATCTGCTGTCACACTTGTACTCTTGACAGTAGAACCTATCGTAATTTTCAGAAATGATACAATTATATTTGCAAATAGAATTATTAATAATACCAACTTAACTTTCTTAATATTATTATCTATCAAGTCTTTCCCTCCTAATATAATAATTGTATTACTAAAAAAACCCATGAAACTATAAATAATTATAGTCCCACAGGTTTATATCCTGCTGCCAAATATGGCCCGGCTACATGCATCATAAAAATGCCACTGCCTGATCTGTTTAGATTAGCTATACACTTAATCCATTATATTCAAGGCCATCTGCAATTGTGATTTATAAAAATAATAATACTAATTATATGTTAAGAGTGAAATAGTCTTAGAAACTCAAACTTTTTATCTATGTACTTATTAATTATTTTATAAAAAAGTTCACTAGTATAGTCATGATCATGGATTAAGATAATATCTGTCGTATCTAGGCAATTAAGGGCCCTTCCTTCATATGGTGCCTTGTCATCAATCCTAGCTAGTATAGCTTCCTCTTTATCCATTCCATAAGGTGCATTATCGAGGCCTAGAAAATATTCCATCTGATCAAAAGTACATCCAACATCAACATAATCAAACATTTTTTTATCTGATAAGTGTTTTAAATTCACACCCTCAAACAATGGCAAAACGTAGCCTAATTCCTTCAAAAACGACTGTAAAGCCATCCTTCTATCATCTCTTTTATATATATTCCTTTCACTTTCGGGCCTGGTCCATTTGTTTCATAATCTTTTCCACTCTCATCTCCGCCCCTATCAAAATACGGAAATCTGAATACCTTTATGGGCCTTTCTATACCTGCCATTTTATATGTTTCATCGATTATTTGGTCTGTTAGCAGTATTGATTCTTTACCCTCATCAATTGATAAATCCGAAAAATGAGGATGACTATATGAATGATTCCCTATCAAAAAACCCTTACTTATGGCATAAGCCACATTTTCTTGTTGCATTTTTATGTTTTCACCTACACAAAAGAATGTAGCACATATTTTGTTCCTATATAGAAAATCTACTTTATCTTTAAAATCTTTACTTGGCGCATCATCTATTGTCAAATATACTTTTTTCATAACACTCCCAACCTCTTCTATTTATTATAAATTTTAAACATCACTATTATATACCAATTATCTGATTTGTTCCATGTTTTTGTTTGTAAAACTATTAAAACAGGGATATCCCGATATGGAACATCCCTGCTCTGTTTTCTTAAAAATATTTTTTACTTCCCCAGAGATTACTCTTTTTTAGATCAATGTACTCGTTATAAGCACGCTCTAAGATCTGCTTTTCATTGGCAAATTTCAAAAGATGATATGCCTCATGAAATTTGTAATACCCTGAATCCATAAAATACTCTTCTCGTTGTGGTTTGCTGTAATAGCTATCAGACATCATTAAATACCAATGAA
>JGI24707J26582_10002183_pt1 | contig 14972 bp, 12 predicted proteins | sample BioPla1DNA1_FD_26582 | JGI IMG/M metagenome (IMG submission 26582) | reverse complement strand
AATCGTGAAAAATATCAAGAACTAAGAAACATTTTAAAGAAAAACGATCTATTAATAATAAAATCAATTGATCGTTTAGGTAGAGATTATAATATGATTATTGAAGAGTGCCATTATATTACTAAAATTATTGAAGCTGATCTTTTAGTAATATAATGCCGCTTTTAGATACAAGAAATGATGCGACAAATTTAATAGGTAAATTTATTAGTGATATTTCTTACAAATACTTTCCTTCATTGCAGAAACATAAAGAGAAAATATTAAGCAAAGACAAGCTGAAGGAATAAGGCTTGCAAAAGTAAGAGGCGTCCACATGGGATGCCTAGATATGTCTTACCAAACAACTTTGTTGAAGTTGCAAATGCTTATTAAATAGAGAAATCACATCAAATGAGGCTGCGAAAATGGTTAATATGGCTAGAAGCACATTTTTAAAATACGCAAACTTATTATAAAATGTAGTTCGTACACCTGTTGAGTTTGATAGTTTTTGCGTGAAAAAGCCTCAGAAAAGTATATTCTTCTAAGGCTTTTAAATTTCTATAATCTCTTTATTGGCTTAATAAAACCATCGCTAAAGTAATATTTGTTTGGAGCTTCCAGTCGGATTTGAACCAACGGTCATTGAGTTGCAGTCAATTGCCTTACCACTTGGCTATGGAAGCGCTACTCAATTATAGCAAAAAGATTTAATTATTAAAACTATGATAAAAAGCGTACTACAATTAAACACCAGATTACTAAATTTAAATTGATTTTAAACATTAATCTTCCAATGCTGCCTTTAAATCAGAAACGGTATCATACCCCTTAACATTATCAGTAAGCGCAATCTTTCTTCCTTCTTCAATTGCCGCTTTAGTGGTAACATTTGAAACACTTAAACTTAAATGAAATGGGATGCCTTTTTCACGAATTGTCGTCCGTAAAAATATGTTAACAGCAGTCGTCATATTGAGTCCCAATTCTTGAAATATCGCTTCTGCTTCTTCTTTTACTTTCTTATCCATCCTAATATTTAAATTCGTCATGGACATACTTTAATTCCTCCTATTCAATGTCATTTTATTATTATATCATTACATTGTCAATATGTTGTCATTATTTTATTAATTAAATTAAGCGTTTAATAATTAATCCCACTATTAATAAATACAATATTACTTCGCCTAATTTCTGTAAAAATCTCGTAAATAATTGTAATAACGTCAAAATCCAATAATTCTTTATGTATAATAAAGAAATGAGGAGGAACTATGCAACCAATCTTAGAAGTTAAAAATTTAGTAAAGACCTTTAAACTTTCGAAAAAACAACAAAAAATCGAAAAAACAAATACGAAAGTTCGTGTTGCGGTTAATGACCTCTCCTTTAATGTTTATGAAGGAGAAATATATGGTTTACTTGGACCAAATGGCGCGGGTAAAACAACAACACTACGCATCATCTCGACCTTAATTAAAAAAGATAGCGGTGAAGTTAAAGTTAATGGTTATGACATTAGTAAAGAACAAAGTAAAGTTCGCAGTCAAATTGGCTTTTTAACGAGTGAATTAAAGTTAGACGACTTCTTCACTCCTAATTACTTATTTGATTACTTTAGTCATCTTCACGGTGTTCCTGAAGATGTGATTGAAAAACGTAAACAAGAACTTTTCGATAAATTCGGCATCAGTGAATTTAAAGAAGTAAAAGTAAGTGACCTTAGTAGCGGGATGAAACAAAAGGTTTCACTTGTCATCAGTGTCGTTCATGATCCAAAATTCATTATCTTTGATGAGCCGACAAACGGCCTTGATGTTATTACTGCGAAAACAGTCATTGATTTCCTTGTCGCGCTGAAAGAAGCAGGAAAGACTGTTATTCTTTCTACGCACATCTTCTCACTCGTCGAAAGAATATGTGACCGTGTCGGTGTCATTATTGATGGGGCGTTAATCTTTGAAGAACCAATGAGCACATTTAGTGAACCTAATTCTCTTGAGGAACGCTTCTTCCTTGAATATGCGAAAGTGAAAGGAGATCTTGCCTAATGAAAAACTTATGGACTGTCATTAAAAAAGAATTAAAGCGCTTCTTCACTGATAAAAGAATGCTAGCGGCCTTAATCCTTCCTGGTGTTATNGTGTATATTCTCTATTCAATTATGGGNAATGTGATGCAATCAACAATGGAAGGGAAAGACCATGAATANGTNATCCGTGTCGAAAATAGACCAAATGACCCGCGGTTCCTCGCGATTGAAACACTGATCGCTGATCCTGAAGTCGGGTTTAAAAAAGTTACGTTCCTTGATGAAACTCCTGAAGACTTTGAAGCAATGATTGCGGAAAAGAAACTTGACTTATATGTTGTTTATAACACTGATTTTTTAGCGAAATATAACGCGAATGATCCTAATGATCCGCCAGTTGTTACTTTTCACTACGATGAATCAGTGATCCCAAGCTTAAATGCTTATAGCACTTATGCTGGGCTCTTAAATGCGTCCCTCCAAACTTATGTTGCCGTTCCCATTAATCATTCGGCAGAAGGCGGGATTGATACAACAATTATTAAAGGGCTGCTCCCCTTCTTACTTATTACCTTTATCTTTACCGGTGCAATGGCGGTTGCTCCTGAAAGTATTGCTGGCGAAAAAGAACGCGGTACGATTGCAACCCTCTTAGTTACACCAGTGAAAAGGAGTACTTTAGCGCTTGGAAAAGTTACAGCTTTAAGTATCGTCGCCCTTGTCAGCGCTGCAAGTAGTTTCCTTGGAGTAATGCTTAGCTTACCAAAAATGATGGGGAGTGAACTTAGTCTAGCGACGTTTACCGCTGGTACTTACTTAGCTATCTTTGCCGTCTTAATTGTCTCGATGCTCGTCTTTATTGTATTAAATAGCATCATCAGTGCGTACGCTAAGTCGATTAAAGAAGCTAGCGGACTAGCAGCACCACTCATGATGGTAATTATGGCGGTAGGGGTCACCACGATGTTTGGTAGTGCGGCAACGAATAATGCGCTCTACTTAATCCCCATTTATAACTCAGTTAATATTTTACTCTCACTCTTTGGTGGTGAATTCCTCGTTGTACCCTTTATCTTAACAATGCTTTCTAACTTACTTTTAACTGCCGGCGGAGTTTACTTGCTTACCGTCATGTTTAGCAATGAAAAAATAATGTTTAGAAAATAGAAAAAACACTTTATAAACAAAAGGAGTGACGCGTCTCTTGTCACTCCTTTTTCATTATGGCTTTCTTTACTTAAAGTCATGCATTGTATTAATAAGGACAATGTTATTAGGTGTTGTTTTTCTTAAATCAATAATCCGTTGGTTATTACTGCCACGATAGAGTAAATTAAGATTAAGTTCATGAAGAATAAAAGGACCATCAATTAAGTAATCAACTTTACTTAAGATTTCATTGACAAGTGGATCGTTTCTGTGAATTAACTCTTCATAAGTTGAACCAGTGTACATCGTAATATTAAGTCCGTCTTTTCTCGCAGCGTTAATAAGCGGTAAGAGTGCTTCTTTTTGTAAAAGCGGTTCACCACCACTTAAGGTAATACCATCAAGCAGCGAGTTCTTGCGCCATTTAGCAATAAGCGTACTTATTTCAACTTCTTCTCCACCCTTCGGATCCCAAGTATCAGGATTATGACAACCTAAACAGTGATAGGGACAACCTTGGGTAAAAATAGTAAAACGAATCCCTGGTCCATCAACCAAGGAGTCGTTTACATATCCCGCTATGCGTATCTTTTTTTTAGTCATTATTTTGTTTGTTTAAGAAGATGATTGGTGCACCTTTATGTGGGGTAGGCTTTTGCTCTTTAATTGGTGCGTCCGCTGTGTCTTTTACTTCAACTTTTGGTGCATTAAATTTTGGATTATGCACTGTGCCACCTTCAATAGTGAAATCAGCGTATTCTAAACGATTTTCAAATTCCGCTTTTTTCCCGTCATTCCAGTTCTTAAGCGGACGATAGTATCCAGTAATCCGTGAATACACTTCTGTTGTTCTTTTACATTCTGGACAAATTTCAACTTCACCAGTTAAGTAACCATGTGTTGGACAGATGGAATAAGTTGGTGACATTGTAAAGTATGGTAAGCGATAGTTTTCAGCAATTTTCCGCACTAAGCGGGCTGCGGTTTGCCAGTTTGGCAACTTTTGCCCAAGGAAAGTATGGAACACAGTCCCTGAAGTATAAAGTGTTTGCATTTCATCTTGAATATCAAGCGCTTCACTAATACTTGCGGTATAACCAACTGGTAAGTGACTTGAGTTCGTATAGAAAGGATCGCCGTCTTCCCCTAACCTAGCAGTAATAATATCGGGATAGCGAACTTTATCGTGTTTAGCAAAACGGTAGGCTGTACTTTCCGCTGGTGTTGCTTCTAAGTTATAGAGGTCACCATAAGCTTCTTGATAGTCACTAAGTTTTTCACGCATATGATTAAGCACTTTAATCGTAAAGGCTTGTGATTCTGGATCGCCTAAGTCTTTTCCTAACCATCTAGCGTTTAAACACGCTTCATTCATCCCCACTAAACCAATTGTAGAGAAGTGATTATCAAAGTTACCTAAGTAGCGCTTTGTATATGGGAAGAGACCGTCTTCGAGTAATTTACTAACGACATCACGCTTCACTTTTAAACTGCGGGCACTGATGTCCATTAATTTATCAAGTTCATTAAAGAATTCAACTTCAGTACGGGAGAGATAGGCTAAGCGTGGCATGTTAAGTGTCACAACACCAACTGAACCAGTATTACTACCAGCACCAAAGAAGCCGCCACCTTTTTTCCGTAATTCACGTAAGTCAAGCCGTAAGCGACAGCACATACTCCGCACATCACTTGGTTCCATATCACTATTAATATAGTTACTAAAGTAAGGAGTACCATACTTTGCCGTCATTTCAAATAATAGTTTATTGTTTTCTGTTTCTTCCCATGAGAAGTCACGCGTAATGGAATATGTTGGGATAGGATACTGGAATCCTCTTCCGTTAGCGTCACCTTCAATCATTACTTCAAGGAACGCTTTATTAATCATATCCATTTCTTTTTGACAGTCTTTATATTTAAAGGGCATATCTTTCCCACCGACAATCGCTGGACGATCAGCGAGGTCGCTAGGGACAGTCCAGTCTAGTGTAATATTACTAAACGGTGCTTGACTCCCCCAACGACTCGGTGTGTTGACCCCAAACACAAATGATTGAATAGCTTGTTTTACTTCAGCGTAAGTTAAGTTATCAGCTTTTACAAATGGTGCAAGGTAAGTATCAAAGCTACTAAAAGCTTGAGCCCCAGCCCATTCGTTTTGCATGATGCCTAAGAAATTAACAAGTTGATTAGCGAGTGTGAATAAGTGTTTCGCTGGTTTACTTGAAATCTTTCCTTCAACGCCACCAACACCATCACGAATAATCTTTTCAATATCCCAACCCGCACAGTAAGCACTAAGCATACTTAGGTCATGAATATGAATGGCGGCGCTGCGGTGCGCATTTGCTACTTCTTCATCATACACTTCACTTAACCAATAGTTTGCGGTTACAGCGCCGCTATTGCTTAAGATAAGGCCACCTAAAGAATAATTGACGGTTGAATTTTCTTTAACGCGCCAGTCGGCAATATTTAAATAATCTTCAACGAGTTTTTTATAGTTAAAAACGGTGCTTTTAGCGTTACGAATCCGTTCTCTATCTTTTCTATATAAAATATATTTTTTAGCAATGTTGGGATCTTTCTTCATCAAGAATTTTTCGACTTCGTCTTGGACGACTTCAATGTCGATTGTCCCATCGTAATTCGTGTTTAAATTACTGGTGATTTCCGCTGCATAAAGTAATGACTGCACGTCATTAGTGTTCCCATATGCCGCATTGATAGCATTAGCAATTTTACCAGCATTAAACTTTTGTAATCTCCCGTCTCTTTTCTTAATATGTGTGACCATAAAAAACTCTCCCTCTGTGTCTCAAGAAAATTATTTCTAATTTCTGTCCATAAGATTAAAACAAAAAAAGTGACTTTGCAACTTTTGTCACTTATCGGTAATTTGTTCTCGAAAGTAGTAATTAATCAGTAACGAAATTTTGTTCATTTTTTGTGATTTCGCGAGAAAAATAACTACTAATTGTCTACTAATTTGACCAAAATAGCCCTTTTTTGCTAGGTTTTAATTAGTAATTTATACATTGTATAAAGTGGAAGCGCTATATTTACAATTTTCGTAAGAGTGCGTCACTTACGACTTTTGCGGAGTAAAAAGCGAACGCTAAATTGTAGCCACCGCATATTCCGTCAATGTTTATGACTTCACCTAAAGCAAAGAGATTGGGGCTTTCGCGTACTTCAAAGTCCGTATTTAATTTTGAAAGCTTAATNCCNCCATGCATCGCACTTGTGTTTTCTGGATTGTTCTTTGGTATTGGAGTAAAGGTTAAAGCCTTCACCCGATCTAATAACGGTTCATTTCTACCTTTTAGATAGTGACTAATATTAGGGCTAAAGACATTATCTAAGTCATCAGTGGTTTTAATAATTTCGGCAGTGTAACGCGCACTAAATTCAGGCATTAAATCAAGTGTTAAATAATAGTTTCGTTTTGGATATCTAACGACAGCCCATTCAAGGTAACTACTTAAAATAAAACTTACAATCCCGCTTAACCCGTCTTTCTTAAATAGCACCTCGCCGACGTCACTAGCGATAACATTTTCGTCATCCATTAGCGTCACTCTTGCCGTGACGCGTTCGTGTTCAATGCGCTTTAAATTTTCTTTGACTTTAATTGTTTTAATCGTTGGTACTAGCGCAGTTGTTTCTAAATCTAAAGCACTTAAAAGCGCCGCGTTACCGTTATCAAGCGGATACTTAAAAAGTCCCGCGCTACTGCCCATTGTTAACGCAACAGCGTCAAATTCTTCACCATCAACTTTATATTTATCACGAACTTTAACGATTTCTTCGACATTATGTTCTAACTTAACTTCTGCCTTTAAATCTTTAATGAGTAATGCGCGGAGTGCTTTAGCACTTCTGCTATAGGGATATACTCTTCCTTCTGTATCCGTGTAAGTGACAATATTAAAAGCACTAAATAAGTCATCAAGCGTTTTAACGATATGTGGTAAGTGTTCACTTAAAAAGTGTTCATCATTATAAGCAAAGGAATGTATGTTGCGATTATAAATGTTCGCGCGTCCATTACCCGTGCGTAAAAGTTTTTGTAAGAGACTAGATTCACGCTCAAAGATGGTGACATTAAAGGAACCTTGCACAAGTCGCGCTAAGGTAACTCCGCTTACTCCACCACCGATGACTGCTAATCTTTTTTTCATTGTTTATCTTTATATAAATTGCGCTTACGCCGCGCTGCCTTATGTTTTTGGACTTGGTTAAGGGTGACGGCACTACCAACTGCTAAAACGATGATAACACTAAAGATAATCATCCAGTTTTGAATGTCCGTCGCTTTAAAGTTTGCCCACATATCAATGACGAGCTTATTACTATCACCAAAGTCACGCATGACGACACTGCGGACGATTTCTTCTTCCGTCGGATAAGTCGCGGTTAATGTATGACCAACGTAACTCGCATCAATCGTAATTAAGGCGTCACTAGGATTTTCGATTGTATCACTAAAGAAATATGTAAAGTCAAGCTCAACTGTTTCTTCTGCTTCTGCTGCCTCATACACTGCATCGTTATCAAGCACATATTCAAGTACTTCATCCCCCGCAATAAAACTAGTGTAACCAATGTAATACATATTAGCGATTGCCATTTCCGGACTACTCACAAAGTTCACAAAGCGTTGTGCGACGACACGATTAGCGCCCTTGGGCATAATCCAGCCATCAAACCAAATATTACTACCTTCTTTTGGAATAGCGTAACGAAGCACATCATTTGGGTCTTCTTCAATGGCATACACTGCGTCCCCGCTCCACGCGGTGTTCGCAGCGATTTTCCCAGTAATCATATCAATCTTACCTTGGTCAACTTCTAACCCATAAATATTATTTTTAAGTTCATTCATCACGTGAATCACTTCTTTAATCGTATCAGGGTCAACATCATTAAGTAGGTCGCTTAACTCGTGATTGTAATAATCATCACTAATAAGCCCTGCTTCCCTCTGCGCGGCTAAATCATTAAGTTCATCTTCGTAATATTTAAAAAGTCCCATTAAATAACCTTCGCGCATACTATCTTTGATCGAAGTTTTCTTACTATATTTTTTATCCCATAACATCATCCAACTTTGGACATCGTCATTAATCGTGTCATTAAATTCACTATTATAGAGAAAACCCATTGTTCCCCACATATACCCTGGGGCGTATTCATAAATTCCTAAATCTTCTTTAAAAAGATCAATTAAATATGGACTTGCATATTCATTATAATTAGGAACATATTTATAATTACCTTCTGCGTCAAGATCATACTTTTCGAGCATATCTTCACGAATCATCCGTTGAATCATATAGTCACTTGGGGCAATTAAGTCATACTTTGCGCCATTGAGTTTGACGATATTATACATATCTTCATTCGTTGAAAATGTATTGTACTCAATTGTGACTTCTTCACCATAATTTTCTAAATAATATTCTTGAAAGGCCGCTAAAACATCAATACAATCTGGATCATCAATATCTTCTTCACTAATATATTCTTCCCAGTTATAAATGCGTAAAGTTTGCGGACCGCTTGGCTCAGTGCTTGGAGCGGCATAGTGCGGCGCGAAATGCGTTACTCTTGGCGAAGGTGAACTACTTAAACTTACACTACCAAGTAATAATAGTGGTAAGAAAACATATTTACGTTTCATTATAGTACCTCCCGTTTTTGTGCTCTTAGCATCGCTTTGCGCGAAGAGCGTGACTCGCGTTTAATCCCAGACACAAGCACAACCGCTAGTGTGACTAACACAATATAAGTCGTTAGGGCGCGCATCTCGGCGGGAATTGCTGCCCGCACAATCACACCTTGTACATAAGTTGAAAGGGTGTCAAAAGACTGATTACGTAAGAAGTTTGTAATGATAAAATCATCTAAACTTAAAGTAAAAGCAAGCATAAAGCCACTGATAATACCAGGTACAATTGCGGGTAACACGACTTTACGAATCGCGTACATCGGTTTTGCACCTAAGTCAAGCGCTGCTTCATAATCATTTGGATCCATTTGTTGGAGTTTAGGTTTAACATTGAGATACACAAAAGAAATACTAAGCACAACATGCCCTATTAAAAGTGTGACAAAGTTTGGACTATTTGTCGCTACACCACGTGCTTCTAAGAAATTAGCGAACACCCGGAATAAAATAGCTAAACTAATCGCTACAACGATTTCCGCGTTAACAACAGGTATTTCATTAATTCCTTCCATTATTCTTTGCGGACGCTTTTTCATATAAAAGACACCAATTGCCCCAAGAGTGCCTAAGATTGTCGCAACCGTTGCACTACTAAGCGCAATAATCAGTGTATTAAGTAAGGCGCGCATAATCTTTTCATTTAAAAAGACGCGTCCATAAAGCTCAAAACTAAAGCCTTCCCATACTCCTGTTGTTTCCGCGGGAGTAAAGCTATAAATAATGAGAAATAAAATTGGTAAGTACAAAAGGAATAAAATTAAGTATACATATACTTTTGCGAGAATCTTCTTAATCATAAATACCGACCCCCTTCACTTTTGCTTCTTTTCTTGTTAAGAGTTTAGGAACAAGGACACTAATACCGATAAGCGCAAGCATTACAAGCGCAAGGAATGAGCCTTCATTCCAAATGTTTTGGGTGAAATAAATTTCAATATACTTCCCAAATAATGTCACTTTACCTTCTCCTAAAATATCCGCGATAACGTAACTTGTCATCGTTGGCATAAAGACCATTGTCGCTGCACTAATAATCCCGGGCATCGTCATTGGTACAATTACTTTAAAGAAAGTTGTTACTGGGCCAGCGCCTAAGTCATAACTTGCTTCAATTTGATTTTTATCCATTTTTAGCATCGTTGAATAAAGCGGCAAGATGGTAAAAGGTAAATAGTTATAAGTTAACCCTAAAAGGGTGGCAAGTTCTGGATACTCACCGCCACCAATCCCAAGGAACACAAGTACATCACGCATCGCCCATGAGCGAATAATGAAGTTAATCCACATTGGCATAACAAAGAGCATCACTAATACTGCGTTAGTGTTATATTTTCGATTCGCTAAAATCATCGCTAACGGATAGCCGATAACTAAGCATAGTGCTGTATTTAATATGCCAAAAATAAAGGAAACGAATAAAACACGCCATTTCGCACTACTTGTAAAGAAGTTCACCATTGGCTCAAAACTAAAGCGCCCCGCACTGTTAGTGAAGGCGTAAAATGCTACAAAGAAAAGCGGTAATAAGACGAAGAGCACCATGAAGAGCACATAGGGAATCCCAATGTAGGACCGTTTGAATCTAATTTTCATACGGCACTAATTCTCCTTTTAGTTTTAGCTTAATATCTTCAGGTTTAATGATAATACTTACTAAGTCACCTTCGTTCCATAAGTATTCGGAATCAACGATAAAGTCTTCTTCGTCATTAGTACGAACGATAACTTGATAGTGGTCACCAAGCCAAATAATGCTGATTATTTGTCCCATTGGCGCATCTTCTTCAATGACGTCATCAAGTTCAATATCTTTAAAGTCAATAGTGGCAACGACATCAACATCATCTAAATCATATTTTTTAGCATCAGGTCCCACTAAATAACCTTCTTCATCAACAGTGCTCCCTTTTAAGAGCTGAGTAATATCGATTTCAAAAGCATTATCACCGATCATTAAGCGATTCTTATTATCAATCCATGCATCAGCGTACACATTTGTTGTCACTTCTTTTTTCATAATATGAATATCATCAGGGGCAACAGCTAAGCCGACCTTTTCATTTTCGGGATATTCAATAGTGCTTTGAATAATAACTTCACTTTTACGGCCTACTTGCACATCATATTCATAGTGCACACCTTTAAAGACACGGCTAATAATTTTCCCGTCAACATTACCCTTACCAGCGGCAACAATTTTAATATCTTCAGGACGAATCACAACATCGACTTTTTCATTTGTCGGTAAGTCATCAACACAGTCAAATGTCGCGCCTAAAAACTTCACTTTAAGCTTGCCCGCCATTGTCGCATTATAAATATTTGATTCACCGATAAAGTCAGCAACAAACGGGTTCTTTGGTTCGTTATATATATCTAACGGCGTTCCAATTTGTTGGATAAGTCCGTCATTCATCACGACGATTGTATCACTCATTGTTAAAGCTTCTTCTTGGTCGTGCGTAACATAAATAAAAGTAATACCTAAGCGTTTATGTAAATCTTTTAATTCAATTTGCATTTCTTTACGCATCTTCAGGTCAAGTGCGCCAAGCGGTTCATCAAGTAATAAAATTTCTGGTTCATTAACAATCGCGCGCGCAATTGCGACCCGTTGTTGTTGACCACCTGAGAGCGTCGCGATATCACGTGCTTCAAATTGTTCAAGATCAACCATTTTTAAAGCGCGCACAACTTTTTCATCAATTTCTTTAGAAGTAAGTTTACGCATTACTTCTTTCCCGTTTTTTGTGTCTTTGACTTTTTTAAGTTTTAAGCCAAAAGCAATATTGTCATACACATCTAAATGTGGGAATAATGCGTAGCGTTGAAATACCGTATTTACTGGACGTTTATATGGTGGGAGTTTGGTAATATCTTCTCCGTTAAGTGTAATCGTCCCTGTTGTCGGTAATTCAAAACCGGCAATCATGCGTAAAGTCGTTGTTTTACCACAGCCAGATGGTCCTAAAAATGTAATGAATTCACCACGCTTCACATACAAGTTAAAATCATCCACTACTGTCTTTCCATCATACTCTTTACTAATATCTTTTAATTCAATGATAACGTCTTCTTTCTTCACGTTATGCTTTGTTAATTTGTCCATAGGTACCCCCCTTTCAACACAATAAAATATAAGGCAAATTTTAATAAAATACAAGCATAATTATTTTACACTTTTTTTGGCACCCCGAAAAAGCAGATTTTATTGCATTATATGATAAAGATTTCAAATAAAAAATTGTCGAATTTTTACCCCCTTTTTTCGTCTAATTTATGGGTCTATTTTTCACCCTCTTTTTTTGTAAATTTTTCACCCTTTTTTCTGCATGTTGCAANGACTATTAAAACTTGATAAAATAAACTCACATATAGAGTGAAATCGAGGTAAAAACTTATGAAAAAACAGGGTTTAGCATTCTTATTATTAGGTACTTTTCTATTAACAGGTTGCAATAAACCACCAAAAATGGAAAAAGTCCAAATCATGTATAAATATTCAAACTTAACGGAAGTAATAAACATTGTTGATGATGAAAACCAAACAGCGCTTGAACAGCTTGAATTAAAAATCACCGATAAAGAAAATTTTGTGTTAGTAAGTTACGCTGATTATACATGTTCATGCTGGAGTGTGTTCCGTGACCATGTATTAAGAAACTACATAAATACGAAGAAAATCCCAATTTATGTTATTGAAACAGATGCATTAGGTAACGACTTTAAAGGACTACCGATTCGCAAAGATTTAACGAACACTCCGGTTATTGGTATTTTTGCAGGTGGCGTTTGTAAATATAGTATTGATTACACATCAAAAAGTGAAATCTTTATTGAACGCGATAAATTTAATGAATGGATGGACGCAAGAATTAAAGACCCGCTGATGACTTATATTAGTCTTGAAGAAGTTAATACACTACTAAAAGGCACGGAACCATTTTTACTTAATTGGAGCTATAGTATTTGTCCAGACTGCGTGGCCCTTGATAAACAGTTTATGCCGGGTTACATTGAAACACTTAAAAAAGCGCCAAAGATGCCTTATTACATTATCGAAAGTAAACCAATTCGTGACGCTGGTAATTGGCTTAATGTTAAAGACATTTATGGCTTAAGTGATAAAAATAATACTGTTTCNGGTTACGCGACAGGCTATGTTCCTACTTTACAAGTTATTCGACCAGATGGTAATGGCGCTACTTATTTAGCGAATAATGACATTAGTCCGATGATTGACGACATGCTCGTCTTCCAAAATGACCAAGTTGAAAAAGTAGATGGTGTTTATAAAATAAAAGACTCCTACTACAATGGTGTGAGAGCTACCCGCTATTTAGGAGAATATGAAAGTGAAGTCGGAAAAGTTGTTGATCCTTCAATCGTTATGGAAACTGAATATAACGGTGTGCTTAACACTTATTTTGCTCCAGGATCGCGCTATGAACTTCACGCAAACTACGCTACTAAATTCTTCGACCACTATTGGCGCTAACATATACTTCTATTGTTAAAAAGCCGGGGCAGACCTCGGCTTTTCTTGTAATTAAATTTTTATATTAATTAAGTGTTCGTTTTTTGCGTTTATACACAAACGGGATTAAGCTAAGCGTTGCTACACTAAACAAAATTAAAAGCGGTTCCGCTAATTGTTTATCATTATGCATTGTGTCATGCACACCACTAGCGGGGTTCCCATTAATAAAGGCAGTAAATCCATATTTATTAACAATAAACACATAACGCGCTAAAGCTTGTTCAACTTCACTACCAGCAGAGTTTGGTGTTGAGCCTTCAATAATTGCTTTAACTTCTGCTGCTAATGCGTTATACTCATTACTTAAATTTGGCCAAATACTACTTAATGTACTTTGTGATTGGCTACTACAACCAGCACTTGTACTTTCTAAGAAGCCATTTGCCCATAAATCAGCCTCCCCTTGATAATTAATGGGTGTCGCTACTTCAATCGTTACATATTTTAAGTACAAAGAATTAGAAGTCGCGTCAATAATAGCTTGAACGTGACCCGACGCTGGTGTTGTTAATTCAAAAGTACGCTCAATAATAGTNGCNCCTGGNTTACTAACGGTTACATCGGTACCAATCTGTGTCCCANCTTTTAAGTTTGAGGTACTAGAAGTTACTAGATAAGCACTATAAGTTCCTGCCCCACTACCTGAAGCTGCTGTTCCAAAAATAACCTTTTTCACATTATCGAAATACGGACTATTACCATAGGCTGTATTACTACCTAAAACCTGCATACCTCTTAAATAGTTTTGATCAGTTTCAAAACCATTAGCAGGATACATACTCTGCCAATTAGCAGGTGTAGCTTTCCAACCTTCGGTTGAAAATGTATAAGTTGTTGTTTCACTTTGGGTTGGCGGTGCATTGGCGACTGTTACGTTTGCGGTATCAGTTTTACCACCATCAACTGTTGTGACAGTTATTGTGGCGTTTCCTGCGCTTACTCCAGTAACGACCCCGCTACTAGAAACAGTCGCAACACTTGTATTTGATGATGACCATGTTACATTCTTATTTGATGCATTCGCTGGACTTACTGTCGCAGTTAGTGTTTTAGTAGCGTCTTTAACTAATGTGAACGATTTATCACTAATAGTGACACCAGTAACAGGAATTGATGTATTACTAACAGCAATAGATGCTGTACCTTTAACTGATGGATTTGATACCGAAGTAGCAGTAATTGTGACGTTTCCCACTGCTTTACCCGTGACTAAACCGTTAGCGTCAACAGTCGCAATACTTGAGTTTGAAGTGCTCCAGTTAACACTTTTATTAGTAGCGTTAGCGGGTAAAACATTCGCACTTAATTGTAATGTCTTATTAACATCTAATAAGTTAATGCTACCACTTGACGGTGCCACACTTACACTAGTAACATCGACTTGTTGTGCAGCCCCGCAAATAGCTTGTGTTTCACTATTAGTGTTACCCCAAATCCGACATGCATATTCTGGATGATCAATAAAAGGATTACGATTTTTTTGCATTGTATGAACGGTATTATTGCGATATATTTCGCGATTTGATACA
>JGI24707J26582_10002182_pt1 | contig 14973 bp, 17 predicted proteins | sample BioPla1DNA1_FD_26582 | JGI IMG/M metagenome (IMG submission 26582) | reverse complement strand
TGAAACCCTGGGATTTCCCAGGGTTCCAGTTATTTTTGCGGTTTTCGCAGCAAAGCCAGGATGCTGCTAAAGACAATAGAAGCGGCTAAACCTAGGCCTGTNATTTCAAAAGCACCGGTAAACAGTCCTTCCCAGCCAAGGCGTTCAATCTCGGAAAGCATGCCCTTAGTGATGGAACTGCCAAATCCCATTACCGGAACGAGGGCCCCTGCTCCGGCAAATTCCTGAAACGGTTCGTAGATGCCCAGTCCGCTGAGGACTGCCCCCAGACAGACCAGACCAACCAACAAATGTGCATTTGTGCACTTCGTCACATCGATAATGAGCTGACCCAGTGCACAGACTGCTCCGCCCACTAAAAATGCAATAATATACTCTATAAGATCCCCCCCTTTAAGCCTCTAACACTATGGCATGGGCAATGCAGGGTATAGATTCTCCCTGTGCCACAGTGAGCGAACTTAACAGCGCTCCCGTGGCCACGATCAGAACGCGCCGGGCCTTCGCTGATTTGAGCTTGTTTAGGGCGTAACCCAGAGTCATAACGGCAATACAGGCCGCTCCGCTGCCTCCGGCCCCTGTCTTTTGGCCATCGCCGTAGATTTTGCTTCCCCCATCCTGCAAGCGATCCAGGCCTTGAATCCCTTCCTTTTCCAAGAGCAGCCTCAGCATTTTCCGCCCTTGTTTGCCTAGATCTCCAGTGAGCACCATATCGTACGCATCTAAGTTCAGCTCGGTATCCTGAAGATGCTGTTTAATGGTGGCAAAGGCGGCTGGGGCCATGGCGCTGCCCATATCATTGGGATCTTTCAGACCCATGTCCACAACTGCCCCGAAGGTGGCGTGGGTGATGCGGGGACCTTGATCTGCAAAGCCCAACAATGCGGCTCCTGCCCCAGTGACTGTATGGTGGTTGGTGGCCTGGTGCTGAATGTTCAGTTCAATGGGATAGCGAAACTGTCTTTCCGCCGTCTGATAATGGCTGGCTGTACCGACCAGAACCTGGCTGGCAAAGTCACCCTGAAGTAAAGCCGCCCCAAGGCCCATGGCCTGGGCGAAGGTGGAACACGCTCCGTACACTCCGAGAAAGGGTGCAGCATAGGTAGTGGCGGCAAAGGTTGAGGAGATAATCTGATTTAAGAGATCGCCTGCGATTAAGAACTGAACATCATCCAGCTTGGTATTGTTCTTGCTCAGCGTCTTTTCAATGGCCATTTCCAAGATCAGCCGCTCCGATTTTTCCGGCGTTTTCTGATTCAACACGTCATCGGGAAGAATTTCATCAAAATCCAGGGCATGGGGCCCTTTCCCCTCCATTGGACCCACAATGGTATACGAACTGAGAATTCTAGGTTCTTTGCTGAACGTCACCGTTTGCGCCCCAAGGCGATTGCTCAAACAAACACCTCCTGTCCGTTGATATACAGGCTTTTCTGTTAGAAAAGTCCAAGAATCAGGGCCTTGATCAAAGCAACGATAAAACCGGACAGAATGCCAAAAACAATGACTGGACCGGCTATAATGAACATCTTGGCAGCCATGCCCAGCAAGAATCCTTCCCGCCGAAACTCCATCGCTGCAGAGGTGACTGTATTGGCAAAGCCCGTAATAGGTATGGCTGCACCGGCTCCTCCTTTTTCAGCGATTTCGTCATAGACGCCAAGACCGGTTAAAACTGTGCCAACTAGGATCATGATCGCGAGTGTCACTGCAGAAGCCTCAGCTTTAGTCCGTTCAATCTTTTCCGCAATGTTGAGGGCCACCTGCCCCACTGTGCAGATTAATCCGCCTACAAAAAACGCCCACAGCATGTTCTTTANAAGGGGACGGGGCGGGCTGTGCTGCTGCACNAGTTTTTGATAATCTTCCGGCTTCATTTGCATCACTCCTTTGGCTAACCGTTCTTAGTATGCTAAAACAAAGCCAAAGTATGCAAAAAACGGGGCACCCACCTTGGTGGATACCCCGTGAACTGCTTGGCTATAGTGACTACTNAAAAACTCCTCCGGCGGATAAGGCACCGATAATGGCGCCGATTGCACCTAGGACAATGCCTATGGTGGCGAAAGTCTTGGCAGATTTCAGATCTTTATCTGCAGTCATGCGGTATTCTGCAAAGTCTTCTTCAAGGGTCTTGATTTGCCGTTCTAGACGCTGCTCGCGAATGAGGGCAGCATTAATCTGGGCATTAACATCTGTGGACAGTTCTGTTTTAACCGCCTCCAGGCCGGAAGTGTCTTCTTTAAGTACGATAATGTCAGCCCGGGCATCTTCGAGTTCTGCTGCCAGCTGCTGCCTGTTTTGGGTCTCCCGCTGGAGCAAAATGGCCACATTTTGCAGATCCTTTTCCAGCTGCTGGTTAGTCTGCTTTAGGGTCTGTATTTCAGTTAGAAGCTCACTGTCTGTCGCTTGCAGACTGGCAAAGACGGCCCCCTTCTCCCCTGCCCAGTTCTCCAGACCGTTAATGGCCTCTGCCTGGAGCACAAGCTCTTTCTCCAGCTGAATTACGGCGTTGATCAGTTCCGACAGACGCTGATCCGTTTCTTCGCTCATGCCTAACATCTGCTCATCCATGGCCAGCTGCACACTGACAATGCCCGCTTGAACCTGAGCCAGATCATTTTGCATAATCGACATATCATCTCGGATTTCAGAGACCTGCTTCTCCATATCCACCTGGGCACTGACAACTCTGCTCACCCGCTCCTCAGAGATGAGGGCATTATCTTCTACCCTCTTTACTGTTTCGCGGAGGACTTGCTGATCTGCATACCAGGTTGCCAAGTCCTCTTCAAAACGAAGCTGCAGCTCGCTAATTTCCTGCAGATCGCCTGAAGTACCCCTGACACGGGAAACTTCTATGTCTTCCAGCAGACGGTTGATCACATTGGCCAAGGCATAGCGGTCCACAGCCCTGGTGCCCTGGAATGTACCGTCTTCAAACACTGTCAGATACCCTCTGGCAATGGCGTTGTTCACCGCGTGATATGCCCAGTGGTCTGTGGGAACATCAGTAACGTTGGCCGACACTCCTATGGGCAGCAGCATATTCACGGCGAGTATTGCCAGCAGCCCATAGACAATTCTGTTCTTTTTCATTAAGTAAGCCTCCTCACCCGTTTATGGTTGAATGATAATGTCTCTATGTTCGATCACTAGAGATGGCGGCTCTAGGATACCTTGCCTGGTTTGCACCCGTGCCCGATCCACTGAGACTCTGCCCAGACCAGCAGTCTTAGCCCGGAAGTGAATTGTCACCAGCGTGCCGTAGGAGAGTCGAAGTTCGTTTTCGGCCCCCCGATCCCCTCTCAAACCAAGCACCTGTCCGGTGGCGTTTGAGACGGTAGGCATGTGCCAGTCTCCGTCTACAAACAAAGTTCCCCGGGAGATGTCCAGGGTCTGGCCGACTATCTCCAGATGCTCTGGGTCAAAGGACAGATCCAGCTCCGCAGCTATGAAATCATGGATGTTCGTGGCCCAAATTGGCAGTGAGAAGTAATCGCCGGCGTTAACCAAGCCGCCCCCTGCCACCTGAGGTTCTCCAATCCATACCTTGGGTTTCAGTTCCGGCACAATGATAAACATGTTTTCCACTTTCTGCTGGCCCCGCTCATCGATTGTGCGGAGTGAATACGGCAGAGGACCAGAAAACCCATCTTTCGGCCTGAGCAGCCACTTAAAGGTAACCTCCTGGCCAGGTTCAATTGTACCAGGAAAGCGCTTTGCATTCTGTCCCTGCACTAACTCCAGTCCGAGGGGATAAAGAATCTCAAATGTTCCTCCGTAGAACTTCGTACCCCCGTCATTGCGAACTACCGCCTTAGCTTCAAAGGTGGACGGTTCATAACGTTCATCACTGATACCCAAGCCGGGAGGTCCGCTAAAGAGCACCTGCAGCCGGGCGGGACTGAGCACCTGCACATTTCTCCTCACCCTGTTAGGCTCGCTGTTCAGGGCTGTCACTTCAACTTCGTAAGTAAATGTACCCTCTGAAATGCTATGCACACCTACCTGCCATCCTGTCTGCTTAGTTTCTCCGACTTCAAGGCTGTCTAGCTCAACTTTAGCAGGGCTGCCGACTAACTGCAAGCCNGGCGGCAGTTTCAGCTCTGCCACCACATTCCGGGCTTCGCCTTGTCCCTCATTTTGGACATAGGCGATAATGGAGAAGGTCTGGAATCCGTCTGGATCAGTGGTGATCTCTGCAGGCGATGTTACACCTAGCATCANGTCGCCGGAGGCAATGGTCACACCGCCTAGTCCATAGTAAGACACATAACTTCTTACTTCTCCCGGTGCCAGGGAAACCTGATCCCAGAACAAGGCGATGGCACTGTCGAGCTCCCACTCGCCGAGGCGTTCGAAATCTCGACCTGGAGTAAAGTCAAAGTTCCAGGGATTATCGGCTAAACTGCCCCAGTTTGTAAAGTAAACCCGATCGGGTGTAGTCACCCCGGGACCGGTCAAAGTCCCCTGGGACATGACCTGGGGATTGGCCAAAGAGTCAAAGGCCTGCCAAAATTGGGGCATATCCTGGGCATAGTACACATGATCAGTGGTTATGGCCCGGTCATCAACACGAAACGGGGCGCCGTCATTGCTGCCGAGCATGGTATCTAGCATCAGACGCAAACCGACCATATGGGGTACAGAGTCTACATTCTCCACATGATACTCGATCTGGGCAGTATCCAGCAGACCTGTGGTGCTGCTTCGGGTAATGCTGAGAATCTGCCAAACCTCGACAGGTCCAAGCCTCCAGCTGCTTTCTATTTTGTCATCAACAATGGTGGGAGGTTGAATCATCTCACCGTAGAGAGCGTCAAAGCCTGCTCGCCGATCTGTTTTGCCACCGAAAACCCAATTTTGATTGTCTATGCGAACTGTGGTGTAGGAAGTCCAAGGATCATCACCGCCGTAAATTAGGTGCTTGTTCTGATCAGTCGTTCGATCAGGGTCTCCTCCTGTTGTCCCGACCGAAAAGCGGCCCGTGTCAGCCTGATCGGCATTTACCACAATTCGAATGTACTCGTTATCGATTTGCTCCTTCGGTACTGCAGCCAAAACCGTGGTGACGAAGGAACAAGAAAGCGTCATCATGAGTACTGCGACTAAAGCAACTGCAAACTTCCTTCGCATTCGTGCTCTTCCCCCCTCTATGGTGCATTCAGCCAACTAACCTCTCCGTACTCAAGTCTGGGAACAATTCGATTGCTGTCACCTTCCTTGGCGAAGACAACTGCAACCTCCATCCTGTAATCATAAGGTTGACTCTCAAAGAACCACCTATTTTGAATATGTGATACAGCTTGGAAATCTAAGCGCTCATCCCCTGAACCTCTCTCCAGGGTCACTTCCTGGAGCACCCCTGCGGCTGAGACGTCGATAGCCAAGAACACTATCCCTTCAACCTGGTCATGCTCTGCATTCTTAGGGTACAAAGGCGCGCCGCCGCCATGCAGATCCCGTCCGCTTGCCGGTGGCGGAGGTGCTGGAGGTGCGGTCTCAGCTGNGCCTGTTCCGGACTGGGCAGTACCTGACTCATCACTTGCGCCCTCGGTGCCTGTTCCAGATCCACTCTGGTCAGAAGGTCTTTCCTGGGGTTCAGGCCGGGTCTGCGCCGGTGGTTGAACCGGTTCCCTTGGCTCTGTCTCCACAACAACCTCTGGACCTTCGGGGCTCGTGAGCAGCTCACCCTGTTCTACATTTTCAGGGACCTCAGGCACTTCAGGAACCTCGGGCGCCTCGGGAACTTCGGGTACCTCGGGAACCTCTTCCGCCATCTCTGGCACTTCAGGCTCGACTGGTTCCACTTCGGTTACAGGCTCGGGATCTGGCTCTACTGGGCTGGCCTGTTCAACTTGGGCTTCCGGCACTTGGGCCTCCTCGGGCTCGGCTGTCGCCTGTTCCTGTGGAGGTTCATCTATTTGCGGCCGGGGCTCAGTTACTCTCGGAACCGTTGATTGGGAGAGAGGATCCGTCACCGGAGATTGCCGTGGATTAACAGATGTCTCAACATGCATAACCTGAACAACGCCTCCTCCTGCAAGTCCAGGAGCGTCAACTTCTAAGAGGGAACCCAAATCTGGCAATGCAAAAAAAAGGATGGCGTGGAGTATAATGGAAATTAAAATAAACCGATTTAACGGTGCATCATCACCAAAGGGGTTTTGCACANCTCTCCCTCCTTCCTTTACGTTCCTTGTTCAACCGCTAAGCCTAGGCGATAGCCGCCNACACCGCGTATATGATCCAGCGCCCTGACCACATGCTCATAGCGAACTTCTTTGTCCGCCTTGACAATCACAAAGATGTCAGGGTTAACCTGGAGTCTTGCAGCCAAGTCCTGTTCGAGCTCGGTGCCGGTAACGCTGCGNCCGGAGACATAAAAAGCGCCAGACTTGTCCACAAGCACTTCAANACTTGTGCTGGTTTGGGCAGTNCCGGTGACTGCCCGGGGCAGCTCCACATCCAGGCCCATAGGCTCAGTCTTCAGCGTAGAGAAGACCATGAAAAACACCAGCATAAAAAACATTACGTCAATCAATGGCGTTATATCCGGGCTGTTACGCCTTCTCTTGGAACGTTGAAAATTCATTACATGTCACTCCTTGCATCCAGCACATTAAGGAGCTCATTCGATTTTTTGCTCATATCCGCAATCAAGTTATTGACAACGCCATTGAGATAGCTGGCCAAGATCATGGTAGGCACTGCGATAATCAGGCCGGNCGCTGTCGTAATTAACGCTTCGGCAATACCTATACTCAGGGCAGAAGCCTGGGTTACCCCTTCCATGGCGCCCAGTACATTAAAACTTTGGATAATACCGGTAACAGTCCCTAAAATTCCCAGTAAAGGCGAAGCCGTCACGATTAGATCCAGGGCGCCGAGACGCCTTTCCATCTTATGAATCTCTTCCTGGCCCACCACTGACATATGCTCTTTAATTTCCTCTCGTCCTTGGTCATAATGGGCTATTCCCGTGGCCAGAACTGCAGCAACAGGCCCCCGTGATTTTTTTGCAATCTGCATTGCTTCCAGCACTTTACCCTGACCCAACGACAGTTTAATATCTTCCAAGAGGTCATCGGTATCAACTCTTGCCCGCAGCAAATACCACAACCTTTCAATCCCGATTGCTACGGCAAAAACAGAGCATAGAAGCAATGGAATCATTACTGGACCACCTAGAGCGAAAATTCTGAGCATAAATACCCCTCCGTTTACTTTCTAAAAGAAATGCATTCTTTAATGTTCGACACTGCCTAAGAGAATCCTTGCCCCTCTGCGCAGTTTCCGCTTATAACATTCGTTAAAAACCTCAGCTTATGGGGGAGAAGAAAAAGAACCGCTAAATCGCGGTCCTTTACTCGTATTGACACTTAGACAGCCTGTGGGTGTTTGCCCTCTAGAAACTGGGCCTTTGTAATACCCATCAGGAAAATTTCTTCTCTGATGTTCTGCTCGGTCAGCCTATGCAAGCGTCCCTCTTTCTTGAAACCAGCTTTCTCGTAACAGCGCAGTGCAGCCTTATTGTCGGCTTGCACACGCAAGTACACACGGCTTAGGTTCATGTTGAGAAAGGCTTTGCGTAAAAGGGTGATAACCGCATCGGTTCCATACCCTTGACCTCGCATCTCACCACTAAAGATCTCAATTTTCAGTTCCGCTTCACCACTTCGCCAGGCGATATGATCGAGTTCAATTTCTCCAATATTTTGATCCTCCAGGAGAATTTGATAATGCACCCGGTAGCGATGGGGACTGACTAACTCTAATGTTACCTTGCCCCCCATTAATTGCGACATCTGCCCCAACTCCTCAAGTTCCGAATTAGCTTCGCGACTTCTAATTTTACGGTCGAAGGAGATTCTACTCAACATATTCGGGTAAAAACGGCAATGCCCTGCAGGGAAAAACCGGCAGCGCAAGGGTCACNTCAGCCCATCCCGTGCCTGCGCAAGGTCTTCTAACCAGTTCCAGGGTATTTTATACTTCCCTAGATAAATATGGTCCTTTCCGCCCGGCCCGTGGCAGTCTGAACCTCCGCTAGGCAGAAGGTTCAGCTCTTTTGCCACCTCCAGGAAGTGTTGAGTCTGTTTTTCTGTATGACTGTAGTGAATTACTTCCAGCCCAACCAAGCCGGCGNCAAGAAGCGAAGGCAAAACGTTCAGATCTGTCAGCAAACCTGGATGGGCCAGGACCGGAACACCGCCTGCCCCGCGAATCAACTCCACTGCCTGTTCGGGAGTTAACTTAGGCCGCTTAACGTAAGCTGGGGCCCCTTGTCCTATATAGGCGTCAAAGGCCTCCTGTTTTGTCTGTACAATCCCCTTCTTCACCATAGCCGAGGCAATATGGCTGCGGCTCAGGACATCCCGATGGGAAAACTCCTGTACATCTGCTTCGCTCAAAAAGATGCCTAAACCGTCCAGACGATCCAGGATCTTCTCCACACGGGCGATGCGTTCTTTCCTCAAAGCAGTCAGTTTGTTCTGTAAGGGTTCATAAGCGGGATTGATCCACAGTCCAACAATATGCACTTCTTCCCCATTATGACCTGCCGCACTCAACTCAATTCCAGGTATCACCTGCAGATCCTTCCGCGCAGCCTTCAGGGCAGCTTCAATCCCCGCTGTGGTATCATGATCAGTGACAGCTAGAGCAGCCAGACCGGCCCCTCTTGCCTCGCGCACCAGCTCTTCTGGCGTCCAGGTACCATCGGATTCGGTTGTATGTAAATGTAAGTCAGCAAACAAAATTATCCTCTTTTCTATAACTCGTATCGCAATTGTCGAATAATCCTCGCNTCGATGCGGGAGACCTGCCCCTGGGAAATACCTAGTTCTTTTGCCACTTCACTTTGACTTTTCTCTGCAAAATAACGCAGCAAAATGATGCGCCGCTCATCAGGGGCCAAACTTTCCAGGGCCTGTTTGAGCATAAGATTTTCGTGGTCTCCAGCTATCGCCACAAACTCCTGAAACTCAGGTGCCTCTGATCCGCCCCCGGCGATCCGGGCTTGCAGTGAATACACAGGAGAAACAGCATCGAAAGCAAACACTACATCTTCCGGTTCCACTTCGAGCTCAGCAGCAATCTCCGAAATGGTGGGGTTGCGTCCAAGTACCTGACCTAGCCTGTCTTTGGTCTGCAGGGCTTCGGAGGCAAGTTTCCTTGTGGACCTACCCACCTGCAAAGTCGATGCCTTCCGCAGATGCTGTTTGATCTCCCCCATAATCTTGGGAACCGCGTAGGTGGAAAACCTTACATCATAATCGAGGTCAAAGTCACTGATCGNCTTGAGCAGACCTAAGGCGCCGATCTGTACAAGATCCTCATATTCTAGGCCGCGCTCTAAGAACCTTCTGGCAATACTGTGTACTAACGGAAGGTTCGCTTCTACCAATTGGCTGCGGGCCGCCAGGTCACCTTGCTGGGAACGGGAAATCAAGTGCCGGAACTCTGCCTGTGCCATTGGCATCCCTAACTCTCCACATCTTTGACCCGTTTAATCATGGTGACTTTAGTCCCTTTGTCCACTTCAGAGGCGACCAACACCTGATCCATGTACTCATGCATAAAAGTGAAACCCAGACCCATCCGTTCCTCGGGAATGCTGGTAAACCCAACCTCCTGGGCTTGCTCAATATCGGCAATACCCTGCCCAAAATCTTCAATGATGATGCTTAACTTGGGCCCCTCATAACTGGCTTCAATTTTTACCAGGCCTTCCTGCAGANCATAGCCATGGATGACCGAGTTAGATACAGCTTCTGAGACGGCCACTTTAATATCTTCAAGTTCATCCAATGTCCAGTCTAACTGGCTGGCAAACAATGCAACCGCCGTACGAGCAAAGGCTACATTTCGGGTATCGCTCGGGATCTCCAGTTTGATCCAGTTTGTAGTTGTCATTAAAGTCGCCTCCTTAAACCCGCTCTAGGACATCTTTGGTTGACTTGGCAAACTCTGATATTTTCTGAAAGCCCGACATCTGCAGGATACGCTTAATCTGGGGATTGGCTTGCACAAAAAAGAGCCTTCCTCCCCGTTCCTGGACTACCCGATAACGGCCGAGAATGACTCCCAAGCCTGAACTATCGATAAAGGAAAGACCTTTTACATCCATGATCAAATCCTTAATAGCAGAGTGGGTTTCAAAGAGTTTAGTCAGCTTGTCTTTAAATTCAGGCGACGTGTGTAAGTCGAGCTCGCCCTGCAAAGTAACTACAAGTGCTTGTCCCACCAGTTCAAAATCATACTGCACAGGCTTCCCTCCCTTTGACGGTATAAAGAGTTTTTCGAGGGCAAAACTCTTTTACCTGCTAATAAAAGGAAATTAAAATACAGCCTGTGCCATCGCCTGCCCAAGGCGCACTATCAAAGCAAAGAGGCTGAGTTTTTCCACAGTCTGGCCCACCGTTAACGGACTCTTGCCTACCGCTTCCTCGCCGTAGAAGGCAGTGATACTGCCAACTGTCTGACCTTCCCTAATGGGCAGATCCAGGTCAGTTTCCAATTCTATCACAGTTGTCAAATCAAGCTCCTTGCCGCGCTCTACTGTAACTAGAAATCGTTCAGGAAGAACCACATCTACAAGCTGGGGCGCGCCTGTTGGGCATTCTAAAGTTCCCACCGCCTCTTTGGCGGCGTAAAGCTCCAGACTCTGATACTTCCGAAAACCGTAATCCAAGAGCGCCCGGGCAGCACTCTCCCGTTCTTCTTCATTCTTATGGCCAAGGGTTACGGCAATCAGGCGAAAGTCATCCCTTTCTGCGGTAGCTGCAATGCAGTATCCAGCCTCTGTTGTAAACCCGGTTTTCATGCCGTCCACCCCGTAGTAGCGGCGCAGCAGTTTGTTGCCATTCCAAAGGACCGGGATTTTGGTGGTGTCGGCGCGCATGGTATACTCGTAGGTCGATACATAGTCCATCAGAAGCGGAACTTCCATGGCATGCCTAACCAGTGCAGCAACGTCTTCGACACTCATCAGATTAGAACCTGACTCTTCAGGGAGCCCTGTACTGTTTGTAAACACAGTCTGCTTTAAACCGAGCTCCTGGGAGCGGGCATTCATCAGCTCCACAAAGCTAGTTTCGCTCCCGGCCAAAAATTCAGCCGCCGCCACCGCTGCGTCGTTGGCAGAACCGACTGCAATCGCATAGATCAGCTCACCTAAGGGCAGCTGTTCGCCTGCTTCCAGCCAAATCCGAGAGCCCCGTTTCCTGGCTGCAAAGGGACTGGCGGTAACCAAGTCCTCAAGCGTAACTTCACCGCGATCGACNGCCTCCAGGATCAAAATCAGGGTCATCAGCTTGGAAACACTGGCAACTGGAAGTGCTTCTTCAGCATTGTCTGCCAAAAATACACGTCCACTGTAGGGATCCATTAAATAGTAGGCTTTGCCGCCAATCTCAAGGGCCGCCGCATGCCCAGTTATCACACATAAGCAGAGAAATACCGCAATCAGTACCTTGAACCAAGAGAACAAACGCACCGCTAGAGTCACATTCTTCCCCCCCATTACAATAAATATGGGGGAGGACGATCCATTATAACTCTTTTGCGGTGATTTTCCGGTAAATCGTCGGTGCCAGCAAGGGCTTGCCGTCCGCTATTTCAAACGCTTGCAGCACTTTGGCCGCAGCTGCTTCAAGCTTCTGCCTATCATTGGCATAGAGTGTGGCTAGGGCCTGACCCTTTTGGATNTGGTCTCCAACCTCCGTTTGCAGTTCGATGCCTACCGCAAGATCGATGACAGAGTCCTTGTGCTCCCGGCCGGCACCTAGCTCCATGGCTGTGACACCTATTACCAGGGGGTCAACCTTGTGCACATAGCCGGCAGCCGGTGCCAAGACCTCCTTGGCATGCCCCGCCTGCGGAAGCAAGCTGAGATCATCTACAACTTTTGCGTCGCCGCCCTGAGCCTTGATCAGCTCTCTGAACTTGCCCAGGGCCTGCCCTGTCCGGAAGTTTTCCTCTGCCATCCGGCGCGCTTCACTGCGAGAATTCGTGATATCTGCCACTAACAACATCTCAGCAGAAAGTTCCAGACATAGCTCGGTGAGCCGGGCAGGCCCTTCACCCCGCAGAGTAAGAATAGCCTCTTTCACCTCTAAAGCATTGCCAACAGCCCTGCCCAAAGGCTGATTCATATCAGTTACCAAGGCTACTGTTTCCCGCTTGGCAAGCTGGCCGATCTGCACCATGGTCCTGGCCAGTTCCAGGGCTTCTGCTTCAGTTTTCATAAACGCCCCCGCCCCAACCTTCACATCCAGCACGAAGCCGTCTGCTCCAGCTGCAATCTTCTTGCTCATGATGGACGATGCGATCAGGGGAATCGAGTCTACAGTTGCTGTGACATCCCGCAGGGCATAGAGGAGCTTGTCAGCGGGAGCCAGCTGACCGGTCTGACCGACCAGGCTGAGTCCAATCTTGTTGACCTGGGTGATAAACTGTTCAGGACTGAGGTCGACCTTGAAGCCGGGAATGCTTTCCAGCTTATCGACAGTACCGCCTGTATGTCCCAGCCCCCGTCCTGACATTTTGGCCACAGGGACACCAAGACTTGCCACCAGCGGGGTTACAATCAAGGTAGTGGTATCACCGACGCCTCCTGTGGAGTGTTTGTCCACTTTGACACCTTGAATCCCGCTAAGATCCAGAGTGTCCCCTGAACGGGCCATAATTAAAGTCAGCTCCGCTATTTCCTCCGCATCCATGCCCTGGAAATAGACGGCCATAATCCAGGCAGCCATTTGGTAATCCGGAATCTCGCCCCGCACATAACCTGTGATCAAAAACTCCAGTTCGGAGCGGGAAAGACGCTGCCCATCGCGTTTTTTCTGAATTAAGTCTACAGCATGCATCGCTTCACACCTTCTTATGATCTGATTTGCGGCAAGAAACTGATCCCGACTGTATCATACTCAATCCCAAAGAAGTCTGCCGCTGTCTTGGCCACATCTGCAAAGCTGTGCCGAATGCCTAAATCAACTGACTTGACAGCTGAGCCAGCAACTAGCAGGGGCACGTATTCTCTGGTATGATCTGTACCTGGAAAGGTCGGATCACAACCATGATCAGCCAGAATCAGCAACAGGTCATCCTGCTGCAGGCCGGCTAGGATCTCGGGCAGGCGGGCATCGAACTCCTCTAAGCCCCTGGCATAGCCGGCTGGATCATTCCGGTGACCCCAGAGCATGTCAAAATCCACCAAATTGGCGAAGATGAGGCAGGATTCTTGCTTCTCCTGCATCAGTTCCACAACGCGATCCACTCCGGCCATGTTGCCCTTGGTGCTGAAGGATTGGCTAATCCCCTGACCGGCAAAGATATCGGAGATCTTGCCTACCCCATAGACCGAGATACCACCTTCGCTGAGGGCATCCAGTACCGTAGGCTTGAAGGGGGGCAGGCTGTAGTCATGGCGATTGGCAGTGCGCTGAAAAGCACCGACCTCGCCTACAAAAGGCCTAGCAATCACCCTTCCGACCCCATGTTCACCCTGGAGAAGCTCCCGGGCAATCTCACACCAAGCATAGAGCTGGTTTAAGGGCACAACTTCTTCATGGGCAGCGATTTGAAACACGCTGTCTGCAGAGGTATAGACGATGGGAAAACCTGTCCTTATATGTTCCCCGCCCAGCTCTTCAATGATTACTGTACCAGAAGCGGGATAGTTACCCAGAGTCTTGCGGCCGATCTTAGCCTCAAAGGCATCCATAACTTCAGCCGGAAAGCCTTGCGGATAAGTTGGGAACGGCGCTTCCAGAGTAAGCCCTGCAATCTCCCAGTGGCCGGTGGTGGTGTCTTTTCCCTTAGAAACTTCCCCCATCTTACCCCAGGCGCCTGCAGGCTTGGCTACAGGCGGCACCCCCTCAACCGAGATAATATTGCCAAGACCGAGCCTTCCTGTGTTGGGCATGTTCAGACCGCCCACAGCCCGGGCCACATTGCCTAAAGTGTTACTGCCTTCATCACCGTAAAGATGCGCGTCGGGCAGTGAACCTACCCCAACGCTGTCTAGTACAACCAGCACAATTCTTTTCATGCTTCTTCTTCCTTTCTCGCCCGCGGGTGGGCCTTTCCATAGACATCTCGCAAATGCCCCTTATCTAAATGGGTGTAAATCTGCGTAGTAGTTAAATCGGCATGGCCGAGCATTTCCTGAACAGAACGCAAGTCAGCGCCATGCCTTAAAAGATGGGTGGCAAAAGAGTGCCGGAGCATGTGGGGTGAGATATCCTGCTTGATGCCGGCTGCCTTAGCCCACCCCCTAAGGATTTTCCAAAACCCCTGTCTGGTGAGGCGTTCACCTCTGGCATTCACAAAGAGAGCCCGCTGCCGGGGATTGGTCACCAGGCGCCCCCTGGCGTACTGGAGATACTCAGCAGTGGCCTTAAGGGCATGGGTGCCGATGGGAATGATCCGCTCCTTGTCCCCCTTACCTAGACAACGGACAAAACCAAGTTCATCAATGTCGCCCACGTCCAAGCCAACCAGTTCGGACACCCTAAGTCCTGATCCGTATAAAACTTCCAGCATGGCACGATCGCGATAACCTGTCAGCTTGTCCAGCCTTGGAGCCTTAAGCAGGGCCACAACTTCCTCTTCGCTCAGGATTTGCGGCAGGTTGTCTGGGAGTTTAGGCATGGCCGCGTAGGCGCAGGGATTGCTTGTTACCACTTGCTCATCAGCCAAATAGTCAAAAAAGTTTCGCAAAGCAGAGATTTTGCGGGCCCTAGAGCGCGCACCTATCGATTGCCCTTCCAACTCTTTAAGGTATGCGGCAATGTCCTGCGGCTCTACTTCAGTGAGGGAAAGTTCTCGCTTGGCCAAAAACTTCTGGAACTGGCGCAAATCTGTGGAGTAGGCACGGACAGTATTTTCCGCTAAGCCCTTTTCAATGCGCAGAAAGGAGTAGTAGGCATCGAAAATTAGTACATCAGGCATCTAGACCCCCCC
>JGI24707J26582_10002180_pt1 | contig 14976 bp, 7 predicted proteins | sample BioPla1DNA1_FD_26582 | JGI IMG/M metagenome (IMG submission 26582) | reverse complement strand
AGTGAATCATTTATACAAACTGTGATCCCCAATGCCCACATACACCACATCCCCACAGTTGCTTCAAAACTATGATGAAGCGGGAGAACAGATAGTGCCTTCATGCCTGCATCATAGGCAATAGTTTTGGCTCCTTGACGAACATTCGAGATTATATTTAAGTGGCTTAACATTACGCCTTTTGATTCTGCTGTAGTACCAGAAGTAAAAGATAAAACAGCCATTTCTTCTAATGGTAATTCTATTGCCCTAAACTCATCTTTTTTATGTTGGTCTACAGTTTTACCATGTGCAATAGTTTCCGCAAAAGTGAAAATTCTTGCTTTTGAGTTAAGTTGCTTTAGTCGCCCTTCTATTTGATCTTTCTTTTCTGGTTTATCTAGTAGAACAAAAACTTTGACTCTTTGATCATCTCTAGCTAAAGCAAGTGCAGAATCTCTGTGACTGTAATCAAAAGCAAATGCAGAAACTTGAGCTCTATTACACAATCTAAGAACTTCATTGGTTGGCAATTCTTTATCTAAGGGCACCGAAACACCTAAACCAAACAGCACAGCATTATGACAAACAACCCACGGATAAGAATTATTTCCAATTATGGCTATATGAGAAGGCTCTGAATGGCCAAATTCTAATTGAAGTAATTCTGCCACACCTAAGGCAAAGTCATTAATATCTTGTCGTAACTCAACATAAGATTTCTGTACAGTAATTTCTTCATTTTGATCTTTAGCATTAAAGATATAGGCTGGAATCTCAGGATAACGTTCGACTGAAAAATCTAGGAGTTCACGTAAATTTCGATATGGTGTGGGAATATCTGCTTGTGCAGTGCCTGTTACTATTTTCATTCAGTACAACGTTCACTTTCTAACATAAAATCACTTGATAAATTTAGGATATCTAGGTATCGTAAGGCAATTTTCTTAACCTGTCAAAGGTCAAAGAAACTACTGCCAAATAGTCTATCAAATTGCCAGAAAAATCAGCAAAATCTTATACAATATAAGATTAAATATTTGATAATAAATAGTATTATTACATTTTTATTAACAACATGATCATTTTTATGTAAACTTATTAAAATAGATTCTTTGTATATTTTGAGTCTCTTTACTTAGGATTAATATAGATTTAACTTTATTCGGGTTTAAAGATTGTAGAATAGAAATCATTAACAACTCGAAAACACGATGACAAGAGGTAGAAAATGATTGATTTTAATAAAACTAAAGGGTTCATTTGTGACATGGACGGTGTAATTTATCATGGTAATTATTTATTGCCTGGCGTTAAAGAATTTGTCGATTGGCTTTATCGAGAAAATAAAAAGTTTTTATTTTTAACTAATAATAGTGTTTATACACGACGAGAATTATCACAAAAATTAGAACGTTTGGGACTAGAAGTGCCTGAAGAACACTTCTATACAAGTGCTTTGGCAACTGCTCGTTTCTTAAAAGAACAGTCACCAAATTGCTCAGTTTATGTTATTGGTGAAGGTGGACTAATAAATGCTCTATATGATGAAGGGATTTCTATTAACGAAGTTAATCCAGATTATGTAGTTATGGGCGAAGGAAAAACATATACTTTAGACACCATAACCAAAGCAACTAACTTGGTCATGCAAGGGGCAAAATTGATTGGCTGTAATTCCGATGTTTCTGGTCCGATCGAAAATGGAATCATGCCTGCCTGTCGTGCCCTTGTCTCACCAGTAGAAATGGCAACTGGCAAAAAAGCTTATTTTTGTGGAAAACCAAATCCATTGATGATGCGTTCTGCTCTACGTCTATTAGGCTGTCATTCAGCAGAGACTGTAATTGTTGGTGACAGGATGGATACAGATATTGTTGCCGGTATGGAAAGTGGCACCGGTACAGTTCTAGTTTTATCCGGAGTAACTGATCGAGCAACTATGGATACTTTTGCTTTTAGACCCAGTGTTGTATTTGATGGAGTGGGCGATATTGTCAAAGCCGCAGAGTCTTCAAAATAAATTTTTTAATTAATATTCGACAATAGTTTAAGATCTATATAGTAAAGAAATTGGCATCAATTCAATTGAGAATTTATAAGAGCCTTGCTATACTTTACTAATGAAATTTGATTGGCGAAAACAGTTAACTATTCCAAATATACTTACAATAGTTCGTTTAATTATGATTCCTTTTATGGCTAGACAAATATTGGAAACCTCTGATCAAACGAATCCTGCATCATTTGTTTTGTTTTTATTGATTTGGCTGACAGATCTGTTTGATGGATTTATTGCCAGAAAATTTAATATGGAATCTGAATTAGGCAAAATATTAGATCCAGCTGTAGACAAAATATTCCAGATAACAACCGCTTTCTGTTTTTACTTAATTGATTATATTCCATTATTTGTACCTGTGATTTTAATATCTAAAGACCTAATTCTAGTATTAGGCGGGCTTTATCTGTTTACAAAAAGACAGGATACGAGTTCAAAATTACCAGGCAGAATTTCTACTTTTTTGAGTGCAATTGGTTTTGCTCTGCTTTTCATCTTAGAAGAAGCTCATAGACATTTTGCCAGGTATTTAATTTATCTAAGTATCTTTATCAGCTTCGTGGCTTTTTTTGTTTATCTCCACATATTTATTGCTTACAAATGTAAAAATAAAACACAAATTTGAGATGTTAACTTATCATCTAAATTTTTTAGTAGCTGGCATTGAGTCAATGTCAAAGCAATTAAAAAATAATTAACGTAAATATAACAATTTTATAGTTTTCTTTTAAGAGTTGAAGCACTAATATTTGCTATACTTAACTAATTAAAACGAATGGGTCTTTTAGATGATATTAACAAATAAAGAATTTGATCAAGAAAAATTTTATGAGCAACTTAACAAAATGTATGAAACTAGAAGTATTGATCCAATTACTCCTTATTGCTCTCATTTACAGCAACAAGTTTTCCAAACCGAATTAGATACTCTAGCCAAATACAATTTGCGAAAAGAATTAAATATTAAGCTTTCTAAATACCCATCAGAACAAATTGAAACTGCATCTAATAAAAGTGTTGATGGTAAAGTAGATAGTTCTTTTACACTTACTAAGGCTAAGACTAAAGAAACTTACTACGATTATAAAAACAAAAAACGACATGAAAGAAAAACTGCTAATGCTTTTCTCGAGACAATTCTTACAAAAACTAATTTAGTTTTAACATATCCTCATCAGCAAGATTATATCTGTCAAAACTGTGGTGCAGTTGTAGAAAAACAAGCTGATCGTTATTATTGTGCTTATTGTAGTACAGAATATAAATCTGAAGCTAGTGCTTATCTGGTATCTAGATTTAGAATTGTTAATTCTATGAAAGGCTTAGGTTTTCTTGGGTTTTTCTTGATTCCAATAGTCCTTTTCAGCTTGCTTCTTATTTTTGAAATTGTCCCTGCTGATTCATTTGAATCACTAGTCAAAATTTTCAGCTATGGTTTAGCAAGTATATTGTTAATAGCACTCATTATAGGAGCAGTTCCAGAGCTTTACAAATTTATACGTCATAATAGGATTCTCAAAAATATAAAAAGAAAAGACCCACGTTTTTCTAAAACCTTACTTAGTCTTCGGGTTTTAGATTTATTGCAATTAGAGCCAGAACTATTTAGTTCTTCAGACAAGAAAGAAGCTTTGATAAGTCAGGCACTTGGCTTTTTAATAAGAGATCATAATCTAAATCAAACAACTGAAAAACTAATACTTGAATGTGGCATTGATGGACTTAAAATTAAAGGTTCAATCAATAGACCTAAATTAATAGAGGGAATTTATAAGTATAAGGTGCAATTGTATCGAGCCGCAGACACAGTTACTAAAGCATATTATGAACCAGAACAATACACATGTAGTAGTTGTGGTAGTCATGAAACTATAAGGCATGCCAAATGGCAAATTTGCTCCTACTGTAACAATAAGCAAAGTATGGACACTATCGATTGGGTAATCGAGAAGGTTGAACCTATCTAGTCAAAAATATAATCTTGTTACTAATTAAAAAAATTAATAATTTATTGGCGACTGCGTTGTCGCAATTCTTTAATTTCTTCTGCATAGCCTGCTTCGTCTGTAGGTGTTTCTAGAATTTTTGGAATATTTTCAAATTCAGGCTTAGTGATTAGCTTGACAATTGTATCCCAGCCAAGAGTGCCCTCACCTAAGCGTGCGTGACGATCTTTTCTCGAACCTACTTCATTCAAACTGTCATTAATGTGGAGAGCTTTTAAATGCTCAAGACCTATCACTTGATCAAATTCCTCAATTACAGCATCCAAGTCATTTTTTAAATCATAGCCACTATCTGCAACGTGACAGGTATCAAAACAAACGCCAAGCACATCCGGTCTATTAACATTTTCTATGATTTGAGCTAATTCTTCAAAACTACGTCCAATTTCTGTACCCTTACCAGCCATAGTTTCAAGCAAAACTACACTCCTTAGTTCACGATCTAGCATCCGCTTTAAAAACTCACTAATTTTTTCTATACCTTTTGTTGCCCCTTGACCTACATGTGAGCCTGGATGAAAATTATAATAACTACCAGGTAAATAATCTAACCTTGTTAGATCCTCACTCATTGCCAAATCCGCAAATTCTAGTACAGACTCTTTATTACCTGCTGGATTCATCGTATAAGGAGCATGAGCTACGAGTGGACCAAAATTATGCTCAGCCATTAACTCTCTGGCAGCAGCTAGGTCTGCTTCGTCCAAAGCCCGCATTGAACCTCCACGCGGATTGCGTAAAAAAAACGCAAAAGTATTGGCATCAATCGCAATCGCTCGTTCTACAATATCCTTATAACCTTTACCTACTGATAGATGTGCACCCAAGTATTGTTTCATTATGTACCCTCTTTGCTTAGTTTAGCTAATTTAATATCAAAGTATGTCTGCAAATAATATTAGTATAGATTTGTGTTTTCTTCAATTTTAAAATCAAACAATAACAATCAAATTGGGATGATTAAACTCTATTTTTGTCGATCTAATAGGTAATAGATGTTTTAAGATTGATCAAAATATTATTACACAATAAATGTAGTAACTAAACAAAAATTATAAGTCTAAACCGATAAACAGTAGAGAAAGAACAGCGTTTAGTCTTTTACTTGAGAAACCAATAAATAATGTGCAAGAATGAAAATATACAAAAGTTAAAAAATAATCAACTTTAATCAAATCAAAAATAAGGAGAGAAATTAATGTCAGAAAAAATTAAAGCTGTAATTTTTGATGTCGATGGAGTATTACTAGATAGTATGGGTCCTTTAAGTGAGATGCCAGCAGATTTTTTACGTACAAAAGGCATTGAACCAAAACCTGATTTGGGTGAACAATTATTTCACCGTACAAATCTAATGGGTGCGACTTATATTGTAGAAGATTATAAACTAAAGCTTGATCCGGAAACACTTGCGCAAGAAATGATTGATTATCAAGCCAAAAATTATATTGAGAATATGATGCCCAAACCAGGTGTTGAAGAAACTTTAGAATTTTTGCAAAAAAATAATATTCCAATGCTGATCGCAACTTCAAATGAACGAATTATGGTTGAAGGAGCGTTGGAACGGCTTGGCCTTTTAACTTATTTTGAGGGTGTCCTCACTTCACCAGAAGTAGGAAGCTCCAAAGAAAATCCTGAAATATTTTATGAAGCTATCAAAATACTGGATGTCCCAAAGGAAAATGCTTTGCTATTTGAAGATGGTATACATGCAATTAAAACGGCTAATGAAATGGAATTAGCAGTTGTAGGTGTCTACGACGAAACGAGTAAAAATAAACAAACTGAAGTAAAAAAATTAGCAGACCAGTATGTCACCGATCTAGCTGAATGGCTCCAGTCTGATAATGCAAAAAACTTAACAATTCCAAGACGCTAATCAAGAAGAAGTATATCCTACAGCAACGGGCAAATTGAAAGAAACTATCAGCTATATTCCAGAAGACAATCAACTTGTCATTTTTTGACGCTCACTTTTATTCAATATGAAGATAGTTAAAAACTTATAGCTTAATTTAGTTAAAAACTTGTAGAGAAAAAGTATATGCGTATTCGAGATAAAATCCAACAAAAGTAAACGCGGATTTGTAGTAATGACAGATATTGTTATGTGCGGATTTGTGGTAGGGTAAAAACAAATTGAGAAAGAAATTTCGAAATAGATTTTTTACTGGCGGACGGAAGAAAAATTGCACCGATTGAAGTTAAATCATCAAATTACAGAACTCATACCTCGCTAGATAGGTTTACTGAAAAATATAATAGGAGAGTTTCAAAAAAAATAGTTCTCCATACCAAAGATTTAAAAGAAAGTCGTGATACCCTATACTTACCAGTCTATATGGCTAACTTTTTATAACACCTGATTATTTTAAAAACTTAAAAATCTAATATTCAAGACGTTATTGGATTTGACGCTCACGATTAACTAAAATAATTAATCTAAATAAAGATCGAAAAAAGGCCTGAGCACTAAAAATTATGCTCGGGCCTTGTATTATCCAGCTTCTTGTCTCTAATTCAATTAATTATCAGAGTATAATCTTCTTCTAATAACAATGAATACGACTGCTAATGCTAGTGCTAAGGTAGTAAACCCTATTGTCTCTAGTGCTAGTTCACCAGTCCTAGGTGTACCTGTAGCTGTTGTGCTACTAGACTGCCCTGAATCTTTGACCATAGTCACAACATCAAATTCTATACCCACTTTACCAGCAAGGATTTCTACACCTTCCTGATATTCAGCCTCGAGAGTATGTGTTCCTACACTCAAACTATTAAGGAAGTTTTCAGTCAAGGTTATGACCGTACTACCCTGCCTTGTTTCATATTTTGTTGAATCAATTTCTTGACCATCCACAAATACTTTTAGTAAATCACCTAGTTCACCATTAACTGTCATTGTTACTGGACCCTGAGGAGTTTTATTTAAAACCCAAATCAAATTGCCTTGTGCTTCGAGCTTTAATGGTATTTTACCAGTTGATGGATCAACTGGATCTGTCGGATCTGTTGGCTTTGGATCTGTTGGCTGTGGATCCGTCGGATCTGTCGGATCTGTAGGATCTGTAGGATCTGTATCTCCTTTATACTGTGCATAAAGTGTAGTTGCTTGATTGATTGTTATAGGATTAGTTTCTGACAATACTCCTGAAGAACCGTCTCTTTGTAATGACCATTCTTTGAAAGTAAATCCTAGCTTTTTAGCTGTTGTTCCAGTGACATCAGATTCTTTTAGGTCTGTTCCTTTCTTCACCCAGTAGAACGTAGTGCCTGATAGGGTTCCACCATTTGCATCCATGGTTACTTTTACATGGTCTGCTGTTGGTGGATCTTCATTGTCATCTACTCCTGGAACTACATCTGCTGTTTTATCTACATAAGTTGCTGTTAGCGTTCTTTCTGTTTCTCCTACTAATGATGTTAGAACTGCTGGATCTGTTCCTTCATTCCATACATTAAAGGTTTTACCTTCTGCTGTTGGTGTTTCGTTAAGCTCACCTACAACATCTTGCAGAGTCGCTGTTTGTAGTGCCCAGTAAGATTTTGTTTGTACATTACCTGTAAAGCTTCCTTCTGTTGTTGCATCAAAAGTTACTTTTACATAGTCTGGATCGGCTGGAACTGGTTCTTGGTCAACTACTTTTGGTTTTGCTGTGTATTGAGCATATAAAGTGGTTGGTCCATATATGGTTTGTGGTAGTTCCCCACTTGATCCATTTTGTTGTGTCGTCCACTTGTCAAAAGTATAGCCTAACCTTGTAACGCTTGTTCCTTCAACATCAGTTTCTGCTAAGCTTGTTCCTTTTTTCACCCAGTAGAAGGCTGTTCCTGTTAAAGTTCCACCGTTGGCATCCATAGTTACTTTTACATGGTCTGCTGTTGGTGGATCTTCATTTTCATCTACTCCTGGAACTATGTCTGCTTTTTTGTCTACATAAGTTGCTGTTAAGGTTCTGTCAGTTGCTCCTACTTGAGATCTTAAATCTACTGCTACATTTTCTTCTGTCCATTCTTTGAAGGTTTTGCCTTTTGCTGTTGGAGTTTCTACCAGCGTATTAACAACTTCTTGCAGAGTCGCTGTTTGTAATGCCCAGTAGGTTTTTTCTTTGCTTGTATCTTCGAATGCTCCTTCTGCCGCATCAAAGGTTACTTTTACATAATCTGAATCCACTGGATCTGGTTCTGTTTCAACTACTTTATCTTTTGCATCGTACTGTGCATAAAGTGTAGTTTCTTGATTAATTGTTATAGGATTAGTTTCTGATAATACTCCTGAAGAACCGTCTCTTTGTAGTGACCATTCTTTGAAAGTAAATCCTAACTTTTTAGCTGTTGTGCCTGTGACATCAGTTACTTTTAGGTCTGTTCCTTTTTTAACCCAGTAGAAGGACGTGCCTGTTATTTCTCCACCTTCATTGGCATCCATGGTTACTTTTACATGGTCTGAATCTGCTGGATCTGGTTCTGTTTCAACTACTTTATCTTTTGCTGTGTATTGTGCATAAAGCGTAGTTGCTTGATTAATTGTTTGTGGTAATTTACCACTTGATCCATCTCTTTGAAGGGTCCACTTGTCAAAAGTATAGCCTAATCTACTTGCTGTTGTGCCTGAAACATTATCCGTAGTTAGTTCTGTTCCTTTTTTAACCCAGTAGAAAGCTGTGCCTGATAGGCTTCCACCATTTGCGTCCATAGTGACTTTTACATGGTCTGATGTTGGTGGGGTTTCTTTGTTATCTTCTGTACCTGGAACTACATCTGCCTTTTTGTCGACATAAGTTGCTGTTAGAGTTCTTTCTGTTTCTCCTACAGTATCTGTTAAAACTGCTGCAGTTTGTCCTTCATTCCATTTGCTAAAGGTTTTGACTTCTGCTGTTGGTGTTTCTGCTAGCTTATCAACTACTTTTTGTAGAGTCGCTGTTTGTAGTGCCCAGTAGGATTTTTCTGTACTATTATCAGAGAATTTTCCACCGTTAGCTTCAAAGATTACTTTTACATAGTCTGAATCTGCTGGATCTGGTTCTTGGTCAACTACTTTTGGTTTTGCTGTGTATTGGGCATAAAGTGTCGTTGCTTGTAAGATGGTTTGTGGTAGTTCTCCACCTGATCCGTCTCTTTGTTTCGTCCACTTGTCAAAAGTATAGCCTAGTCTACTTACTGTTGTGCCTTCAACATCTGTTTCTGTTAAGTTTGTTCCTTTTTTCACCCAGTAGAAAGCTGTACCTGATAGCGTTCCACCATTGGCATCCATAGTAACTTTTACATGGTCTGCTGTTGGAGGGGTGTTTTCATTATCTGTTGTTCCTTTAACGACGTCATCCACGACAGGCTTGTATTGCGCTGTATAGGTGAGTGTTCTTGTACTTGGGTCTTGAAGCTCAGATACCAAGGCAGACAATAGATTGGCTTTGCCTGGTAGTCCAGGACTCCAACCATCATTTTTATAATCCGTCGGTGGAGTTGGACTTGGAATTACCATTCCGCTAAGTGTTATAGCTTCCCCCCAAGTTAGGGTTTCTTTTACATCGTAGACTTGTAGCTTGACGTCAGCTCCAGTTGATATGTCTCCACCAAATTTTCCATCGTCTGAGTTAAAGATGACTCTTACATAGCCTTCTGGGATAGGCTGACTATCATCAGATTCTCTGTCGATTACATCTCTATCTTCCTTATATCGGGCTGTAAATGTCTTTGGAGCATCAATATTAGATACTTCCGTTCCATCATCTGGTAATGCTGGTTCCCATTTATCAAATGCCTTATCATCTGGCGCTAATGGCGTTGGAATATTCATTCCATCGAGCTTTGCTTGGCCCCAGCTTAAGGTATCTCTTACATCATAAGCGACTTCTTTTATCGGAGCTTTTGGCTCAGCTGTGCTGGACTCATAGTTTCCAAAGGAGCCTTCTCCTGCTTTGAAGATGATTCTTACATAGCCTTCCGGTGTCTTATCGGAATTATTTGGATCATCTTGATTGCCTGGATTAAATGTTTCATCTGGATCTTTCGGTATAACCGGGATTACATCTTTTTTAAGGCTGTAGGTGGCCGTAAAGGTTTTTTCACCGTCGATACCAACGATACTAGAAAGAAAGGCAGCTGGGTCTTCTGGCAGGGCTGGGTTCCATCCACTAAAGGTTTGGCTATCGTCTTTATAAAGCGGAGCACTTGGAACATTAAGTCCTCTGGCTGTTGCCTCGCCCCATGCAAGGTCTGAGCGTACGTCATAAACTTTCTTTCCACCTAGAGCGTTCCTATCTGTACCAAAGGTTCCATCTTTCGTCGGATCAAAGATAATTCTGACATAATCATCTGGAGTTGGTGTATTATCTGGGTCCTCTACTTCAATTACATCTGCACGATATTTAGCTGTATAAGTTGCAGTAGTTACTGCTGTTGTTTCGTCAGTCGGAGGTAGAGTTACGTCATTTGTTCCATCGTTCCAACCAATATGGGTGTAGTTTCTATCTGCAACAACGGTTGGGATATAGGCTTTAAAATCTGCCCATGTGGTGCCTTCTAACACTTGATAAGCAAGTGTCTCTTGGCCTGCCGCTTGATTACCACTTTGATCTTGACCAGATAATGTTCCATTACTTCCTTTGTTAAATTTAACGAGTACATATCCATTCTCAGTATCTGTAGTTGTTGGATCTGTTGGTTTTACTATTTCTTGATACTGAGCAGTATATGTTACTTCTTCAATGATTGTAGCTGTATCTGCTAATGGAAGGGTTACACCATCTGTTCCATTATTCCATGTTGTGAATTTGTAATTGGTTTCAGCCACTGCTGTTGGTAGATAGGATTTGAAATCTGCCCAAGTGGTGCCTGATATAACATTATAGGCTAGCTTTTCTACTCCTGTAACAGAGTTTCCATCCTTATCAATTCCACTTAAACTACCATTTGTGCCTTGATTAAATTGAACCAAAACATAACCATTTGGAGTTTGTGGATTGGTAGGATCAGTTGGTAGTACAGCTTCCTTAGCTGCATAGCTTGCTTTATAAGTGACTGTTTTTGTATTTGAATCAACAATAGCTTCCATCTTAGCTGTTGCAACAGGTAAGTTTGGATCCCATGCAACAAATTTATTATCTGTTTCATTAACAGGTTTTGCAGTTACATCGAGAGCCGCATCGCCCCATGTGATATCTGCTTTCACATCATAGACTTGTTTTGTTCCTGCTGGTGTTTTATCGTTTCCAGCAACTGTTAAAATTCCATCATTTGTTGGATAGAAAATAACTCGGACATATCCTGCTGGAATATCTTTAGTCTCGTCACTTCCACGGTTAATTACATCTCCAAGGGAAGTGTATTGAGCTGTATAACTTGTATCTTTTGTAAATGTCGCTGGACTATCCGGTAATACAGGGTTCCATGGAATCTCTGCAATTTTATAGCCTATATTTGGCTTAATTGTTGGTGCTTTAATTTCTGTATCATAGAAATTAACATCAGTATTCGGCTTTACATAATATTTTGTTTCGCCTTCTAAGATTCCATTATTTCCTGGCAGGAATGTTACTGTGACATAACCATTTGGTTTTTCATTTCCTGTTCCAGGTATTACATTTCCTAATTCTGTATATTGAGCTGTAAATGTCGCATCTTTAAATTCAGCATTAATTGCTGTAGTTCCTTGTCCATCAAAATCTGGAGACCATTTAGTGTCTGCAACTTTCCAACCTGTGTTAGCAGTAATTTCTGGAGCTGTAATATCTCCTAATGTTTTTTCTGCATTTGGATTTACATAGTATTTTGTTGTTCCTGTTAAAGTACCTCTCGCAGGTATTTGTGTAGCTTCATCTGCCAAGAATGTTATAGTCTTATATCCATCTGGTTTTGTTACAGTGCCATCGCCTGGATCTTCAACTATATCCGGTATTGCAGCATATTGAGCAGTAAATGTTGCATTTTGCTTGATTTCATTTCCAGTTTCATAATCCGGTTTCCATGGACGTTCTTGTACTTTCCATCCTGTATTTGGATTAATTGTTGGAGGTGTAATATCATTAAATGTCTTTGCTGGATCAGCTTCTGGATTGACATAATAAACTGTTTCGCCTTCCAGAGTTCCATTATCTCCTGGTAGGAATTCTACTTTAACATAACCATCTGGTTGTGTGTTTGAAGAATTTGTATCTGGATCTGTTCCAGGGATAATATCATCTAGTTTTTTGTATTGCGCAGTGTATTCTGCATCTGCTGTTACTTTATCTGTTCCTTCTGGTAATTGTGGACTCCATGGTTCGTCAGCTTTATCATAACCTGTATTTGCTTTGATTGTTGGAACTGTAATTTCAGAGAATTCAACACTCTTATCTGGGTTTACATAGTATACTGTTTCCCCATCTAAGGTTCCATTATCTCCTGGCAGGAATTCTACGGTGACATATCTATCTGGTTTTTCATTAGGTTCGTCTGTTGTTGGATCTGTTCCAGGAATTACATCATCAAGTACATTAAAGCTTGCTGTTACTGTCGTAGCTATTGTATATTTTGTTGCTTGAGTTACGTCTTGACTCCATGAAGCAAATTCAAAGCCTGTATTTACAGTTACTGTTGGTGGAGTTAGACTAACTTCTTTTTCTGGATTTACATAATAGATTTTTGTTCCAGATAAACTTCCCCTATCTTCATGACCATCTGCGATTGCAAAGTCTACTTTTACATAGCCTGTCGGAGGTGTAACTGGATTCAATGGGTCTTCTGGATCTGCTATTACATTACCTAATTCATTGAATGATGCTGTTATAGTTGTTGCTTCTGTATATTTCGTTGGATTAGTTGCATCTTGACTCCATGAAGCAAATTCAAAGCCTGTATTTGCAGTTACTGTTGGTGGAGTTAGACTAACTTCTTTTTCTGGATTTACATAATAGACTTTTATTCCAGATAAACTTCCCCTATCTTCATGACCAGTTGCGATTGCAAAGTCTACTTTTACATAGTTTGCTGGTGGTGTAACTGGATTGTCTGGATCTTCTGGATCTGCTATCACATCTTTTGTGATAACAGGTATTACTGTAGCGTCTTCATCAAAAGTATCTGTATCTTTTAAAGTTGCTCCATTAGCATCTGTTATTTTCCAGCTGGAAATAGAAGAATCTGCTGGAATGTCTGATACTAAATTAGCTGCTGTTGTCTTAGCATCTGCCCAGCTTGAATTTTTTGTTACTTCAAATGGATTGCCTTCAGTTGCAACTGTAGCTGTTACAGGATCGCCTTTTTCATCAATAGGATTGCCAACGGTGATATTGACTTTTTCTACCGCTTTAGGCTTAAAATTTGCATACAAAGTAATTGGTGTTGTTATTGCAACACTTGCATCATATTCATCTCCACCAACTGATCCAACAGTCCACTTATCAAATTCATATCCTTGTGGATTTGTTGTATCTGCTACTGGCGGTGTTAGATCTGCTTCTGCTGTTGATGGCAGGGTAATTTTTCTACCACTAGCATTTAATGAAGCATCGCCAAATTCACTATGACCAATCTCTTGATCTGCAGGTGCTGTGCCTCCTGTCCAAGTTCCATTTCCTGAATTGAATTTTACAGGCAGCACTTCTCGCATTTCAATTTCCCAAAGATTTTGCCAATCTCCTTTGATATCGTAGAAATAAGCAGGGAAATTTGCATCTGCATTTATTTTTCCATTGGTTGTTCCGTTTATTGATGCATACACTGCATCTGCATTGGCTTTATCTGTCATATCCAGTTGTTCATTTGTAGAAAATACAGGGTCTAAATCTTTGATTACTGTGTTTTCTGTATCTCCTTTTAAAACTACTTGGCCGCCTTGAAAATATGGTATTAGTGAGTAATATCCATTTTCTTTAGGTACGGGCTTAGTCGTCTCAATGTACATTGCATCTTCCCATTTAATATTTGCTGCCGAAACAGTATTCCCAAAGACAACAGCTTCAGGATAATTCGATGCATCTTGTTTATTCCAAGTTACCTTGTATATTGGCATTGACCAAAAATTTACTCTAAGTTTAATAGAGCTTCTATCTGGTGTTTCTGCAAGTTGCTCCAGCTGTGGATTCAATCTAAAATCTCTGCTTATAACTCTTAATTCTGCATCTAAAGTTGAATTTGCTAAATTAAGTTTTTTTGCAAAAGGAACTTTAGCTATTGCTTTCTTTGATAAATATCGACTTTCTAATTCAGTCTTAGTAAATTTGGCTTCGGCTAAAACTTCTTTTTCTGAAGTTGCATCTGGTTTACCCCAAATTTCTAGAGTTACTGCGTATTGAGAATCATCACTTGGATAATAATCCAGCTCTTTAGCTGCATAGTCTATATTTATAGTGATATGCGTTTCATCACCTACTACATAGTTTTCTCCAGTTGGTGAAGTAAAAGACCTAAATCTAACTGGATAAGTGGTTTGTTCATATTGTGTTTCCTATTTTGAAATATTTTTAAAGTCAAATGAATAATATCCGTCTTTATATTCTGCCTCTACCTTATTCACTTCACTATTGTCCGTTCCTGTTGTTTGCGCAAAAGCTACTGCAGGACTAAAACTAGTGAATAATATTGTGCCCCTGTCCACTAATTTGTTTTGAGGAGCTAAGGGCCAGTATTCTCCAATTGCCGTGCCTACTGCCTCTGTTTCGTCTACGTCCCAATCCGCCTGCTCAATTTCAGCAAAGGCAGTGACTGGAAAAGCTCCAAGAATTATCAACATAGCAAGTAAAAATGCTAGTATTCTGCTTGAAGCTTTAATGTTAGTTTAATGTTAGTAAGAGCTTTAATATTAGTAATCTTTTCCACAACCTTATCCTCACATTTTGTTTGTTTTTAGGCGAGTTGTAAAATAAACTGAAATAAGAAAGGCTCGCAGAAATTCTATACAATGTTAATTGGAAAAAAATACAAAGGAGAATAACTTTGAGCCAATTA
>JGI24707J26582_10002176_pt1 | contig 14990 bp, 13 predicted proteins | sample BioPla1DNA1_FD_26582 | JGI IMG/M metagenome (IMG submission 26582) | reverse complement strand
GCGAAATATTTCATTAATAGTGTCTTGTGTGCAACAGTTGGATTTCTCGCTTGAGAGTATTAATTGTTCTAATTGCTCAATCAGCTGTGAGGTTTCAAACAGGAACATCTCCATCATTGGTTCATTTGCATAATTGTCTGTCATTTCAATCTCCTCTAATAAAGTAGTAGAATTATCTTATTTATGAGAAACTATGCTAATTATTTGACAAAACCTTTTTAATTGCTTTTACAACCTGTTCTTCTTTGAAAGGCTTTACTACAAAAGATTTTGCCCCATTTAATACTGCCTCTCTAACTAATAATTCCTGTCCCATTGCAGAAACCATGATGACGTTTGCTTTCGGATCAATTTTTTTGATTAATTTCAGAGCGTCNAGTCCTGATAGCTCAGGCATTGTAATATCCATGGTTACAATATCAGGTCTTAACTCATTATATTTTTTTACACCTTCGATACCATTTTCGGCTTCTCCGACAATCTCAAACCCGTTTCTTTTGAGCATCATGCTGATCGTTGATCTCATAAAGCAGGCATCATCAACAATAAGTACTCTATTCATTTAATATCACCTCTTTTTGTCCTTAAATGCTTTCAGCGTCATCTCAAGTGTTGATAATGTCTTTTTGCTCAAGGAGAAAGCTTGTCTGGAAATTCTCCATTTCAGGCATATCTCCCGACAAAAACCCATTATTAAAAACGCTAAATCTGTGCTGTCAGCTTCGCTGCATATTTGACCTTCATTTTGTGCCTCTTCGATAAGACTTTTTATTATGGATGTTTGGTTATCCAGTATCTGCTTGACTTTATCACTAAGCTCATTATCGTAGCGCAATACATCAAAAATCTGCATAATTGATGTAATAGCAGGATAGTTTTCATAATATTCCACAGTTGATGTAATAAAATATACAATAGCTTCCTCTGCTGAAAGATTCTTCAATTTAGCTGATTGAAGAATTTCATTGTCAAATTTAGAAAAGTGATCAAGAACTCCTAATAAGAGTTCATTTTTATTCTTATAATGCCGAAATAGAGTTGCTTCTGAAACGTCTTGTCTTCTGGCAATCTCCCTTGTTGATAATCCCTGTATACCCAACTCATCAATCACTTCGATGGCTGTAATAATTAGTCTTTCTTTTCGATGTAAAATGCTTTCTCTCATATTTTAACACCTCGGTTAGTAATCACTCACTTACATTTAGGTAATTTATATTGTCAAGCTTTTTTGTTAAAAATATGACAAAAATTATTTTTCCTTCACATGGTATTACCTAATTATTCATTTATCTGATTTATGGTAGNAAAAAGAAAAAGCTGGAGGTGTATTTTTACCTTCAGCTTTTTCACTGTTCTTATTTATGCGCAATATATTGCCATATATACTCTATGAATTATTGTTGTACTGCTCTCTCTGTGTCATCTTTGGTGCGATGCGGTAACAAAGCATTTAACGGCACAGCTACGATAATCCCCAGTAATGTGTCTACGGTACGTTCGAAGGCCATCTGTACAGGTGTGAGCTCGCCGGTGTAACCCATAGCTACCACCACGTAAACAATACATGTTAGTGCTGTGGCATCCGGCCAGCCTAATTTAACAGGTATGTAAATAATCGGAATAAGCAAAATACAAAGAATGAAATAGAAAAGCAGTGAATAGTACGGTATTCCAACATTCAGGAAAAAGTATAATGCCAAAACACCGGTTGCACCTCCAAGAAGTGTGCCGATAACTCTGGTCAATGCCGTTTGAATAGTGTCCTTTTTATCTGCTTTAATACATAGAATCGCTGCAATGGTGCTTTGCATGGGCACTACACCCCGAAAGAAATCAATCAGGCAACAAACAAATACGGCAATAACCGTCTTTATGGTGCGCAAACCAATTCTAAACCTTTTCTTTTCTTTTTTATCCATAGCGACGCTCACTCTAATTCAAAATGAGATTATATGTCACATCTGTTACTTCATCATTTTCGAACTCAAAGGTAAGAGTGGTGTTGGAGTCGGCATAAATATATTTTTCACCTTCTTTGGTATAATTGTCTCCGTACTTTGAGATAACCTCTTCCAGTTTATTTCCAATAGTTATGCCTTCTTTGGTCTCAACCCCGTCATTCATTAACCTCACTTCAAGAATATATTCGTTTTTATCATCTTCATCTGAATATGTGGTGAGTTCAAATCCGTTATATAAGTATGTTCTGTCCATACCCTGAAAAGCACAACTTGGGGATTCAAAATATTCCATCGGCTCTCCCAGTGCATCCAAAACAGGTTTTGCATCGGCATTCATATAAATTGCCAAACCGTTGTGTTCAAAATAATATTTTGATTTTTCCTCTGCGGCAGGCTCGGTTTCATTGTTACCGGGATTTTCTCCAGCGGATGTAGTAGGTGATGGTGATGGACTAACATTTTCCGGACCCGAGCCACAACCTGCTAAAAGAAATATGACTATCATTATCAAAGTAAATATTTTTATCTTCATTTATTATTGCTCCTTATTCTTTAGTTATTTCCTTCTGATCTCTTCATGTTAAATTTCAGCAAATAACCGTACTCTTCTAATTCCTTATATTGCTCCTCTTTCATTTTATAATATGCATCAGCCTTTTCATCCCAAAGGGCCTTTAAGTTCTCATCCTGACGCTTATCGACAAGATTGTATTCGGTTTTGAGAATATCTCCCAGAAAAACCGATGATTTTTCAGCCCCTGAAAGATTTAGATGAAGTCCTGCGTCATAAGTATCCGTATTGAAATCCAGACCTATCTCATCTAAATGATTTAGCATATTAATATATAATAAATCATTCTTTTCAGCATAGTCAATAATCTGTGCGTCCCATTCTTCGTACCAATGAGGGTAAAGGCTCGGAGCTTTGAGAAGCACAAGCTCTATATCGTTATCTTTACATAGCTTAACCATTTTGTCCAGATATTCATAGCAAACATCACCGAATCTGTAATCGGAAAGCTTTTTAGGCTTAGGAAAATAGCCAGCCGGCTTGACATCCACTCTCATAAGATATCCGTTATGTGCAATCTGATCTTTTTTGAACCAGTATTCAAAGTCTTCTTTGGTAAGCTCATTCCATCTGGAATGATACCTTAGCAGAGGGAAAATATATGTAATTAAATCCTCCTCGGGAAGCATGGATGCCTTGGCTAAGTTTATCTTTGTCATAGACAAAGGTATCCCGTCGATGGACATACGGTTATATGCTTCTCTCTGGGGTGTATCATACATCATGGATAGAACACTGAACACTACAATATCCGGCTTCTCGTACTTTAAAGTATCCTCCAAAAGATAATAAGAATGCCAAATAAGCTGTTGTGCACTGCCGCGGATGTAGCTTGTAATTCCATATTCCTCCCAAAGAGTTATGGGGGAAAAGTTCTCGTATACCTCACAGTCACCGATAAAAATAACATCATGATCCTTATTCTTTTCATCATAGTACTCAGCTATGAGGGCTCCTTCCACTATCTGTGTCATATATTTGGGCATCAGAAGTTTCTGGAGGAGAAAAGCTAAAATAACGATTACCAATATTAAAACCACAAAGGATATTATCTTCTTTTTTTTCATTGATCCGATCTATTCTCCTTAATGCTAAAACTGATTATAGATAAACTGATTGCTGTCAAAGCCTATTCCATAAGCCCCGAAAATAATTATTGAGAAAAACAAAAGTACAAAAACTGTATACCTTATTATGACCGGCTTGCCCGATATTTTTTCTCTGACACTTCCGCTTCTTTGCACAAGACTCAATGATATTAATATAATAACACCAATTAACAGTACAACATAGTCGGATATATCCAAACCCAATTTAAGCAGGGAACCTGTAAACAGCTCATTAATATTGAGTTTGGTAAACATTGAGCCGAACATCCTGAAGGATATGCCTACATCCCGGTAACAGTCCAGGATTCTCAGGGATGACATAAGCAGGAAAGTTCGTATAACCTGGAATAATCTGAATCCAAAGGTGTTTCTTACATTGAATTTCTGATGAAATTTCGCATACAGGGGTTCAAATTCCTGGGAAACTAATATAACAAACCCGTTTAACAAACCCCAAACAATGAAATTCCAGCTGGAGCCGTGCCATATACCAGTTGTAAACCACACTGTTATTGTTGACAGATACACAGGCACTCTCTTCCCTATTTGTTCTCCAAAACGTTTTCTGGAGGATTTTGATATATTCAGCATGGGTTTACAGACAGATAAAGGATAGAATATGTAATCCTTAAACCATGTACCCATAGTAATATGCCATCTTCTCCAGTATTCCACGATAGACTTTGAGAAATATGGCCGGTTAAAGTTTTCCTTGACCTTAATTCCCAGCATCTGAGCAATGCCGATGGTAATGTCAATACCGCCGGTAAAGTCGGCATAAAGCTGGATAGCATAAAACACCATACCTACCAGAACAAAAATTCCGTCATAGGTCTCAGGATTCTTTGTAATCTCCAGCACTGCTATAACTATTCTGTCGGCTATCACAAGCTTTTTAAAATATCCCCAAAGCACCCTCTGAAATCCAAAGGAAAAGCCTTTGGGATCAAAGTTATGCTCCTTATAAAGAGACAGGCTTAAATCATCATAACGGCTTATAGGACCTTGTATTAACTGTGGAAAGAATGAAACAAACAAGGCCAGTTTACCTATATTTTTCTCAGCCCCATACTTGCCTCTGTATACATCAATGATATACCCCATGGTCTGGAAGGTATAAAATGAGATACCCATTGGCAACAAAAGATTTACAAAGGAAAGCTCATTTAACTTAAACAATGTAAAAATGGAATTAATATTAGCTATAACAAAATTTGTATACTTGATTACCGCCAGGATTCCCAAATTAAAAAAAAGACAAAGTAAAAGCCATCTCCAGCGCCTGGCTTTTATTTTTTCTTTATATGCTTTCTTATCCTCTCTGGATAAAACCTCTTTGTTCTCCTTCAGGTATAAATTCTGTTGCCTATCAAGGCTGTCAAGTTTTAGGCCTACAAAATAAGTCGATACGATTGTTACTGAGATATAAATTAAATTGCTCCAGCCTGAAAAATAGTAAAAAACAAAACTTGATACCAGCAGCAGCTTCCATTGGAACTGTTTAGGTATTATATAGTATAGTCCAATTACTACACATAGAAAGAATATAAACCCATATGAAGTAAATAGCATAGCTCCCCCTGATTAATCCTCGTCCTTAAGTCTTTCAATCAATTCATATAATGCTGATGCAGAGTTAAAATTCTCCGGTGTTATTTCATGAGCCGGAATAGCTACATCATATTCATCATTGATTTCCGCAATAATGGTAATAATGTCGAAGGAGTCCAATATTTTATCATCAATCAGACTTTTATGTGTTTCGAAATCAATTTCCGGATGTAATTCTCCCAATATTTCCAATAATGCTTCCATATTTCCTCCTACCGGTTGGCATACATTTCCTTTAATGCCAGCCTGTTAATTTTTCCGTTTGATGTAAGCGGCATAACATCAAGCTTCTCAACAAGATTAGGAACCATATATCTGGGAAGCTTGTCCCTGCAATAATTTATAGCATCCGCTTTTGTTACATCACCAACATAATACATAATAATCTTCTTTTTGTCATTATCAAAAATGCAGGCTGCACTTTGTATGCCATCCATTTGATTCATAACCATTTCAATTTCGCCCAGCTCGATTCGATGGCCCATATGCTTTATTTGGTAATCCTTTCTGGATACAAACATCAATTCGCCCTTGTCGTTATATTTTCCTATATCACCGGTTCTGTAAATCAACTCAGGATATATTGTATTTAATGGATTTTGTACGAATACCTCGCTTGTTCTCTCAAAATCGTTGTAATAGCCCAGGGTAAGAGATGTTCCTCTAATACAAATCTCCCCCTGCTCACCCTTTTCAGCAAGTTTATTATCATCGGTCAGTAGTAAAATCTCTGTATTTTTAAATGGTCTACCTATAGGGATTGCTTCATCCAGGGCAAATTCTCTGTCAACTATATAATAACATGACATTCCTGTGGCCTCGGTAGGTCCGTATAGATTTATGAATCTGGCGTTGGGTAAAGTCTTTCTCCATATATTAAACTGCTTTATTGGGAACACTTCGCTTCCAAATGCTATTGTATGCAAATGTTGGGGAACAACTTTTTCCAGCGCACCTAAACCTGAAATAAGAGTTAAAGCCGGTACCACCCAGCAAACTGTATTAATTTTATATTGATTCAGGAATTCGACCAGCTTAACAGGAAACATAAAAAGTTCCTTAGGTATAATATAAGTCTTTGCACCGAATTTTAATGTCGGATATATTTCTTTTAAGCAGGCATCAACATATAACGGGGTCTGATTCCCAAATACCGTATCTTCAGATATTTCTAAGACTTCAGAAAGGGTTTCGATATAATCTATTACTGATCGGTGACATGCGACAACACCTTTTGGCTTTCCGGTAGAGCCCGATGTAAATACAATGTAAATAGGGTCAGTATCAATAGCCTTATCCCTGATTTCATCCAAAGCGTCCTGATTAACAGGTGTCTTGATAATTGTATTATAGGAGTATACTGACCCTTTATAATCAAAGTCTTTAATTGAGTCTATAGTTGATTCATCGCATATAACCGCCCCGGGTTTTAAATTCTGGAATATAAGCTCTATACGGTGTTTGGGCATCTCATTATCTATGGGTACATAATAACATCCCCCATAGACAACACCGAGAAACGCTACGATGGTATCAGGATGTTTGCGCATGAAAACCACTACAGGTTCTTTATATTTGCCTTCATTATGCAAAAAAGTACCTATAGCTCTTGAATTTTCATACACTGTCTTAAATGATAATTCATCAGTTTCATTTGCATATGCAATTTTATCAGGACAGATATTCACTATATTATCTAAGTAATCCAGTATATTATTCTGTCTATCCATCAACTAACACCTTTCTACACCAGCTTTGGTTATTCAAGCAGATTTTTATATTCAGCTTTAATATGTGCACCCGATAACTCAATCGATTTAATTGCAAGTACCTCCATTGCATCTAAAAAACCGGGACCGATTTGCCCATCCTTCTTAATTAATGAAAGCTCTGTACATCCCAGTATTATAACCTGTGCCCCAGCTTCTCTCAATTCACGTTCCACCAGCTTAAACCCGTCAATATCATACGGCTTATTAGCTTTTATGTCATCGTAAATAATACTCATGACCTTCTTCTGGCTCTTTTCTCCGGGAAGATAAACCTCTATCCCGTTTTTTTCAAGCTCCCCGGTAAAGAATCCTGCTTTAATGGTTCCGTCTGTTGCCATTATACCAACCTTGTCGATCTTATTAGTTTTAAGATATATAGCAGTTTCTTTTAGCATATTTATGACCGGAACACCAATCCCACTAATTATATCATCATAAAAATAATGCGCTGTTATACAGGGTATTGAAATATTCTCTGCACCAAGCTCAACAAGAGTTTTACCAATGGATACTATAGAATCCAGGGGGCTTTCCTTACTTTTACCCAGAATATAGTCTGTACGGTCAGGAACGGCAGGATGATTAAAAATAATCATCGGCACATGTTCCCGGTCACTTTTTGCATCGGTCATTTTAACTACTAATTCCAGAAAATAAGCTGTTGCCATGGGGCCGAGACCGCCAATTACGCCCAGTTCTTTCGTAAGTATTCCTCCTTACTTAGTTAACTAAGAGATTCTTCGTTTTGCTCAGAATTAACTGCTAAAGCTCTTCATTCCGCTTTGCTCCACTCCGGAATGTATTGTTCTCCCGATTATTAATTCGCCGGTGGCCTTGGATAATTGTATTTCTCCGGAGTCCTTGGGTAATTAGCTTTATCAAATCTATAGTAATAATTGTCTTTTCCTACTCTTGCTGAGAAGGCATCCACCTCTGCGTCGGTTAACATAAATGAAACCAGTTTGGGTATGTGTATACAAGCATCAAAGTGATACCAGCCCTCACCGTAATTAACCAGATGCCAGTAGTGTTTTGCCTCTCCCGGTTTAGAAAGTCTCTCAACCCTCATCGTTTCCATACCGATTCTGTTAAGAAGCAGTTCTGACATTGCGAAGTAGGTAAAACAGTCTCCCACAGCATTTGTTATGCCGTTATATGCCTCAAACATCCAGTCAGTTTTATCAGAATACCCTGTATAAGTAAGGTGCTTATTCACATACTCATATATTTCCCAGGCCTTTTCTCTTAAGTCCATTTCAGGGGTAGTTATTCTGGCTAATATCTCATCGGCAAGTTCCTCAAGCTGCTCCATTGTTACTTTCATCTCCTTAACTGTATATATGGCTTCCTTACGGGAAGTATTGCCTGAAGAATCAGTTGCAGTGTATATTACCTTGTATTCCCCTGCCTTCTTTTGATTAACGCCGGAGCTGTCAACCTGTACAGAGATTTCTCCGTCCCTGTTATCATATACATAGATACCTTTTTTGAATGATACAGGATTATTTATATATATGGTATTGTCTTTAACACCATAAATTGCCGGTGGTTCTGTGTCCTGAATTACAGTCAGCTTTGCCTCCAGCTCTGTTTCATTGTTTGCCTCGTCTGATAAGATAATTGTAACCGTTTGCTCACCTGCAAGCGAAAAATCCGGTTGTTCCTTGTATCTGACTGTAACACTTGTTACATCCTGAATATTGGTAACAAATTTGGAGGCGTCGATTTGATCATTTTGCCATATTTGCTGATCTGCAGGATCTCCTTTTGGAGGGGTTAAATCAGTAACCACTATGTTTGATTCATAAATAATATCGTCAATTTTTATCTTTGCCGGATATATACCCATCTTTTCCGGAACAATTAATGGTTCAATAATGCTTGCTCCTGCAAGATCGTTCTTTTCCTTCAAAAAAGCTTCAACTGTATATACACGGTTACTAATATCCACTTTAATATTTTCTTTTGTCTTGGAAACCCTTAACTTAGCCTGATATTCAGATTTATTCCCGGCTTCATCTTCAAGTAACAGAGTAACATCCTGAGTTCCTATTTTATTAAAGTCAGGTGTTGTTTTATAATCCACAGTAACATTCGTAGCATCATTTATGCCCTTTATAAATTCCTGCGGCTCAATTACACGGCCTTCATATAGGTCAATATTCTTTATTTCGGCCTCAGGGGCCAGAGTATCTCTGATTTCCAGCTTGACCTTGTATTTTTTTCCATTGGATTCTATTTTTATGTCATATGTTCCGGGTTTGTTTGTCCCAATTTTCGTAATATCTGTAATATATTCAGCTTGTTTTGTCTGATCTTTTAAAAACACATTTGCTTGTGGCAGGTCTGATCCGGCTTCTAAAATAACCTTTTTATTAATTGCGCTATATTTAAAAGCATTGGCTAAAAGCAGTATGAGCAAAGTAATCAGTACGCAAACAATTATATAAAATCTATAAATTCTTCTGTTTTTCTTCAAACGCATATAAGTCGTCCTCCATATATCTGTAACAAAATGCCAAGTCTTATTAAGGTACAGTTAGCAAATAAATCGTAATACATTTTAACACAAATATAATGTAAAACAAAGTACCAAAGCGACCTGGCATAATTTCCTTTTACTTTCAATTATCACCTGTCCCCAAATTCTTATTTTTCCGGGGTCGCAGGATATTTTTCTTTGTCATGTCTATAATAATATGCATTTTTACCTTTTTGTCTGGAATAGGCCTCAGCCTCCGCATCGGTTAACATGAAAGAAAAGAACTCCGGTAAGTGTATGCAGGCATCAAAATGGTACCAGCCATCGCCGCAATTAATCATATGCCAGTAATGGTTTGTCTCCCCCTCGTATCTGAGTCTCTCAACCCTGATATTTGGAATTCCGACCATATTAAGCATTAAGTCAGATGCTGCAAAATAGGTGTAGCAATCTCCCGGGTCTTTCATTAATGCGTAGTATGCTTCGGTAATAAGGTCATCACTATGTCTTCCGCCTAAATAATAAACATTCTTATTGATATATTTATAGATGGCCAGGGCTTTTTCCTTTAAGGTCATATCATCAGTAATAATCTTTGATAAAATCTCATTGGCGAGCTCTTCCACTACTTCACGATCAATGGTATCAGCAGGCTTTTCAACGACGTTAAGCGTGACTTCCCTGCTGGTACTGTTTCCCGAAGCATCTGTGGCACTGTATATAACCTTATATGAGCCTGTTTTCTTTATATTGACCCTGCTGCTGTCCACTGAAACCGCAAGTTCTGTATCTCTGTTGTCTATCACATAAACTCCTTTTTTATAAGCAATCGGAGTATTAAGGTAAACAGTGGTATCCTGCACTCCGTATATTCTCGGAGCTTCGGTATCTGCCTCAAGAGTAAGAACCGCTTCTAATATGGTCTCATTTCCACCTTGATCAGTCAGTATGATTTCAACCGTTTGATCCCCAACCTGTTTTAAATCAGGTTCTATTGCAAATCTCGCAGTTACATCCGTTGCATCAACAATTTCCTCAACAAAATCCATAGCAGATATTTTATCAACGGTCCAAAATTTTCTGTTTACAGCTTTGCCTGAAGGTGCGATTCTGTCCACAATTTTAACCGATGAATCAAAAATGGTATCTCCAACCTTTATCCTGACCGGAAATATCCCCAACGTTTCAGGAAACGGAGTCTCCACAACATCCGAGTTAATTAAATCCTTTTCATTCTTCAGAAAGATTCCCGCATCTAATTTTCCTGCTGATATATCCACTTCGGCAATTCTCTTTACCTTAGAAATTCTCAGTATTGACTGGTATTCAGATATGTTGCCCGATGTATCCTCAAGAATTAAGAATACTTCCTGACTACCTGTCCTGCTATAATCCGGTTCAGTTTTATATGTTGCAGTGACATCAGTAGCATCGTCTACACTTTTTATAAACTCGTGAGGTTCAACGGCACGGCTCTCATAGATATCTACAATCGTAATTTCAGCAACCGGTGCAATTGTATCTTTTATTTCAAGTTTTACATGATAGATTTTCTTTCCTGACTTTACTTCTACATCATGTATACCCGGCTCATTCAAATTAATGCCATCCATATCTGTGACATATTCGGCGTCTTCGACATGATTCTTAAAAAAAGCGCTGGCATCGGGTAATTCTCCACCCGCTTCCATGGAGATGCTATTATAAACATTATTTTTAGGCATAGCCGCAATTACTGTAACTAATAGCAGAATGATTCCTGTTATAATATAGACTCTATACCTCTTACTATTGTTTTTCATACAGATCCTCCAAGGTGATCAGCAAAAATCGTATATTCCCAATAATTCATATATTATTCTACTTTTAAACACTAATTTTAACAATACCATGATTAATTAATAAATAATTGAATTTAGAATATGATAAGCATATCGGATAATCATGTGTCCTTGATAAAGAGTAAGTATTATCATAAAATAGTATCAAACGTATAAGAATTTTTTTACTGTAAATAACATCCTGATCAGTTAAAGAGGAGAAATAATAATGATTAATCTACCAAATGTAGCGTACTTCTCTATGGAATATGCTATCGAAAACGATGTTAAACTGTATGCAGGCGGATTGGGAATACTTGCCGGCGATTATCTGAAAGAAGCCTGCGATAACAACTATCCCCTTATTGGAATAGGAATCAAATGGAAACAGGGTTATGGAGACCAGATGATAGACAAGGAAACCGGTATACCCTATGATTCATACAAAAACAGACATTATGAGTTTCTGGAGGATACGGGAATAACAGTTACCGTAAACATATGTAATAGAGATGTAAAGGTAAAAGTCTGGAAGTATAATACTCATAATGTTGATAATCTTTATCTGTTAGACACCGACATTGACGGTAATGACGGTGACGCAAGATGGATAACCGGTCAGCTTTACGGATGGTTCGGTGAAGAAAGAGTCGCACAGGAGATAGTTTTAGGTGTTGGCGGAGTAAAAGCCATTAGAGCACTGGGATTTCATCCCTCTGTCTATCATTTTAATGAAGGGCACGCTCTTTTTGCAGGTTTTGAGCTGTTAAGAGAGAAAATGGCTCAAAAGATACCCTTTAAGAAAGCGTGGGAAATGACCCGCAGTGAGGTTGTCTTTACCACTCATACTCCTATAATACAAGGTAATGAATCTCATCCCATTGAACGTCTTATGTATATGGGAGCTAATTTGGGCTTAACCAAAAGACAACTTAAAGCAATAGGCGGGGATCCTTTTAATATGACAGTCGGAGCCCTGAGACTATCCCGAAAATCCAATGCTGTAGCTCAACTGCATATGAAAACAGCAAATAAGATGTGGAAAAGAGTTAGGGGCAGAAGTGAAATAATCGGAATAACAAACGCCATCCATATCCCAACATGGGTTGATGAGAAGATGCTGGAATTAGCTGAGGATTATACCTGCAGTGAAACACAGCGCAATATGCTATGGGATAGACATATGAAAAACAAAAATGAATTAATTAAATTTGTTGAAATAAAAACCGGGGTCAGACTCGATCCGGATGTGCTTTTAATAGGTTTTTCACGACGTGCGGCACCTTATAAGCGGTCAAATCTGATATTCACTGAAAAAGCCTTCATTGAACCCTTACTTAAAAAAGGCAGGCTCCAGATTGTATTTTCCGGTAAAGCTCATCCTCTTGATGATCACGGCAAGAAAATTATTTCAGATATAATTGAAATGACTAAGTTGTATCCGGATAACGTGGTCTTTCTTGAGAACTATGACATGGAAATTGGCAAAATGCTTACAAAAGGGGCCGATATTTGGTTGAATAATCCCAGACGGCCTAAAGAGGCCTCAGGAACATCCGGCATGAAGGCAGCCATGAATGGTGTTCTTAATGTGTCTATACTTGACGGGTGGTGGCCGGAGGCATGCATCCATGGTGTAAACGGCTGGCAATTTGGAGATGCTTACCAAAGCGAAAATGAATCAAAAGCTGATGAGCATGATTTTAAAGCACTGAAAAGCTGTCTTACAAACGAAGTAATACCTACGTACTATGACAACAGAAATAAATGGATTGATATGATGGCTGCCTCAATTAATACAACCAGAAAACCCTTCGGGATGAAAAGAATGCTTGATGAATACTATTCAAGACTGTACTCCGATAAATGATATCCATAAACTCTCTGCTAACAGCAGTGTATTATGATTCGTCCTGTAAACGCAAGTTAAACTTGACATAACATATTTTGAATTAAAGGTTATTTTAACTTTATTGAATTAACCCCTTAATTCTGTTATAGTGTAATATTGTGTATAATCGTATATATTGTATTGTTTTGCGCATGTTTGTGAAAACATTGTGAAAATCAGGAGCATAGAATTTTATATATAATTTCTTAATATGAAAGTTGATAAGAATGAATAAAAGTTTTATTGAATTAGGAATAATTCCTCCTATTTTAAAAGCATTGGAGGAAATGGGTTATGAAAGACCGACTGAAGTACAGAGTGAATCAATCCCTCATATTTTAAATCGGGAAGATCTTATTGTAATGTCTAAAACTGGAAGCGGTAAAACTGCAGTTTATGGTGTTTCAATGCTGCAATCCATAAACCCGGAGAGCACCGGCCCTCAGGGTCTTATACTTACACCAACAAGAGAGCTGGCCGTACAGGTTGACAACGATTTGAAGCTTATGGCTAAATATACCTCTCATAAGACAACCGCCGTATACGGGCAGCATAATATTAATATTGAAAAAGATGCTCTTAAGAAAGGAATATCAATCGTTTCCGGCACTCCCGGAAGAGTCTTTGATCATATTGAACAGGGAAGTCTCAAAACTAACAGCATAAAATTTTTGGTGCTTGATGAAGCAGACCGTATGCTTGATATGGGCTTTATTGACCAGGTAGTCAGAATCATTAAAACTTTGCCCAAGGAAAGAATAACGCTTCTTTTTTCTGCTACCATCCCCTCCGAAGTTAAGGATATCTGCCGTAAATACATGAAACAACCGGTTACTATAGAAATTGAATCACCTACTATGACAGTGGATACTATTGACCAGGTTTACTACCGTGTTAAAAATGATGAAAAGCGTACCTGGCTGAATAATCTTCTCTTGATTGAGCAGCCTGATAGCTGTATTATATTTTGCAATACCCGTATGACCGTTGATCGTGTTCATAATTTTCTGACCAGGAAGGGTTATTCCTCAAAAGCGCTTCATGGAGATATTCCACAGAATAAAAGGCTGAAAACTATGCAGCAGTTTAAACGTGGAGATTTTATCCTGCTTGTGGCTACTGATGTTGCCGCAAGGGGAATACATGTGGATGATCTGGCTCTGGTTATTAACTACGACGTCCCTGTTGAAAAAGACAGTTACGTNCATCGTATAGGACGTACCGGCAGAGCAGGAAACGTGGGCAAAGCAATTACTTTGGCTACAGGCGACGATATAATGAGTTTGTATGAAATTGAAGAGCATATAGGAGTTCTCATTGAAGAAGGCGAGCTTCCCTCAGAAGCTTTTATTGAAGAACACAGGGAAAACGCCGGTCAATGGCTTCAGGCCCATTCCAGGAAAGTCACTCACAGCAAAGATCATACAAAGGATACTCAAAAAAGAAAGTCGAAGAGAAAAAAGACAAATAACAAGAAGGCAGCAACCAGATCAGATGCAGTGGGTACACTGCCAAAAGCGAAGCCTGTCCGAACATATGAAAATCCGGATAAAATCAGCAAAAAGAAAATTACAACCAGCATAACAATCGGGCCAAAACCCACAGTCGACAAACAGGATGTTTTCAAATCCAGAAGAGATCCTCAAAGCTCCCCTGCTATGGATTCAAAAGAGTCATTCGTTATGAGAGTAATGAAAAAACTTTTCAGAAGAAAATAAAGTGTTTGACTTATGCCATGCTGAGCGTTAGGAAGTATTTTAATAAATATTTATG
>JGI24707J26582_10002175_pt1 | contig 14992 bp, 16 predicted proteins | sample BioPla1DNA1_FD_26582 | JGI IMG/M metagenome (IMG submission 26582) | reverse complement strand
TTCTTCTGACAATCTATCTAATTCTTGCTGTGCTTCTTGGCTAGCCATACTTGCAGCTTTCTTTTGTTGATCTAAATTATCTATTCTAATCTGTAGTTTTTCTATGGAACCTTTAAGTTCGGTGAGGCTAATCTGTTCTTTAGTCTCTTCTTTAGATGCCAGATCTATTTCCGCAACTAAATTGTTTAGTTCCTCTTCTTGTTTTCCAATGAATTCACGGTGCCTAATTTCGTCGCCTTCTAGCTCTTTCACTTTGTTTGCCGTTAGTTCTTGTTCTGCATCTAAGTTTTCGAGCAACTTCTTCTGCTTAATAATCGCTTCTTCAAACCTTGCTCTGTAATTTCTAAGATTTGCCATTTCTTGTTCCGCTTGTTTTTTCTCTTGATTAGTTCTTTGAATTAACAATTGCGTCTGCACATGTTCTTCGCGCAATTCTTTAAGTTGCCTTTCGGTAGATACAGTCTGGTCGATTATACCTTGTTCTTTTGCGCTGATTTCTTTAAATTGTAACTTAAAAGTCGCAAGGTCCTCCTGGAGTGCACCTACTTCCGCTTTACGCGCCAATAGACCGGATGTACGAGTATTTAAACTTCCTCCGGTAATTGCCCCACTGGGAAAAACCATTGATCCATCCCTTGTGACTATCCGAGAAAAACCGGTAATCTGGCGCTTTAACTTCAAGGCTGTATCTAAATCTTCGGTTATTATAACTCTTCCTAGAAGGGATGCTAAAGCGGGTTCATATTCTTTAGAAAAAGAAAGTAATTCCAAAGCCGTACCTAAGACCTTAGGTTGGCTTAAATACTTTTTAGCTTGTCCCGAAAGACTAGAACCTTGAACACTGTTTAAAGGTAGGATTGTCACTCTGCCACCTTTAACCTGTTTTAGCCAAGAAATTAAGGTCTTCGCGTGTTCTTCGTTGCTTGTAATAATGTTCTGCAGTCCGGCCCCTAAAGCAACCTCAAAGGCCGTTTCCAATCCGGTGGGTACCGAAATTACATCGGCAATCGTACCTAAAACAAGGGCTGACATTTTATCGTTTTGCATAATTCGCCGAACACCTTGAGCGTATCCTTCATACCCTTCTTCGAGCTCCCGGAGAGTACTGAGTCTTGTGGTAGCGCGTGCCAATTTTCCTTCTATCGCTCTAAGCTCATGGGCACATTTTTTTGACTCCGCTCTAAATTCCACTAAATTAGCCTGAATTTGCCCTTCCTTTGTGGTCTGTTCCAGCAATAACTGGTTTAATTTAGTTTCCTTTTCAATTAAGCCTGCTAATTGATCTTCGATTAAATCACTTTGTTGAGAATTTAGAACCAACTCTTCGTTGGTGGTGGCGATCTGGTTTTTTAAATTGAAAAATCGTTCTTCAAAACTACGTTGGAAATTACGGTGCTCCGCGAGTTCACTCATGAATTCAAAGAATTCATCTTTTAAGCTATTAATCTTGTTTTGAACATGACTGTGTCTATCCCGCAGTTTTCCTATTTTAATCTGTACATCAAATATGGACTGTTCCTGAACCTTAATTCGGGAATTCAATGATTCATATTCATCAACTATACCCTTATTTTCTTCTTTTAAAAGTTTAATTTCATCGTTCTTATTAGCCATAATTGTTTCCAATTGTTTACTGCGAGCAACATGATTATTAGTACGTTCTTTATATAAATCAATACTATGCAAACCTTCACTGTAGCTCTCACTTAAGGCTTGTAATTCTTGACGAATTGCATCTACCTCTTCTTCGAGGGATTTTGTTTGCATTTCTAATCTCTTCTTTTCTTCGCCCAATTCTGCATAGTGATTATTCCAATTGTCAAAGTCAGTGCGAAGTTTCGCTTCGACTTCTTCCCCCTTAGTCCAACGCTCCTCTATGTTCTTCCACTTGATATAAGCATGGTCGAGCTCAGCTGCCTCTAATAGTTCGGCTAATTCTAAATATTGACGTGCTTTTTCCGCCTGTTCTTTTAATGGTTCAAGCTGATTTTCCAATTCACCTAAAATGTCAGTAACACGCAAAAGATCAATTCCGGTTTCCTCGAGTTTCTTAAGGGCGTGTTCTTTCCGTTGTCTATACTTTACTATTCCGGCAGTCTCCTCCAGTAAAACCCTTCTATCTTCTGAACGAACACTTAAGACTGCATCGATTTCACCTTGTCCAATGATGGCATAGCCTTCACGTCCTAGCCCGGTGTCGGTAAATAGATCCTGAATATCCCGTAATCGACAGCTTTGTTTATTAATGAAAAATTCGCTATCGCCTGATCGATATACACGACGGGTAACTGTCACTTCTGAATAATCCACAGGCAAAAAACCAAGAGTGTTGTCCAATGTAAGTTGAACTTCAGCCATGCCGAGTGGTCTTTTACCATCGGAACCGGCGAAAATTATATCTTCCATCTTTTGTCCGCGCAAACTTTTTGCGCTCTGTTCACCTAAAACCCAGCGCACCGCATCGGAAATATTACTCTTTCCGCTACCATTAGGACCGACGATTGCTGTAATTCCTTGACCGAACTCAAGTTTTACAGGGCGCGCGAAAGATTTGAACCCTTGTAGTTCTAAGCGTTTAAGATGCATAATATTCCTCCAAGCATGGTACATTCCTTGCCTATTGTACCACACCCAGTGGAAAAAAAGAACTGTCTACCCATTATCTGCTCTGTGATACATCCATATATAAATCTTCGCGTTTACGTACTAATTTTGGTACTTGGGGACTAAGTAATGAACCATGTTGATCTAAGAGGCGCTTAAGTTTCGTTTTCACCCTTGTACGGGCATTATCAATAACTTTTAAACCAATACCCAGTTCATTGTGTATTTCACTTGCGGAATAGCCTTTCAAAACACGAATTATCACGGCATGTTCTAAAAAGGATAGATGGTTTTGTAAAACCTCATTAATTCCTTCGCTAACACACTTTTTCTCTAGAACCGTTTCAGGATCAAATTGTGAAAATCCATCCGCAATTAAGTCCATCATTTCACGGTTTTCATCTGCACCGATACGAGTCTGCAAAGAAGTGGCTTCGTTTAATAGGCGATGTCTATTGCCTGAAGTTAATTTAATAACATTATAAACTCTTCGTATTATGCAGATATAAGCAAATGAACTAAACTTCACATCATACTCATCGGGTTTGTACTCTTTTATGGCACTTAAAAGCCCAATTAATCCTTCCTGCATTAAATCTTCAAAGTCAAGAAAATAGGAGTAATAGTTACGGATGATATATTTTACCATGGGTATATATTTGATTACTAAATTCTCCCTAGCAATTTCTTCCCCTTCGCGAATCTTTTCTATTAACTCAAGATCAATTGCTTGATTGTCCTTTTCCACGATCTTCAACTCCCCTCTATTGTCCAGGCTATCTAGTCCATGTATATGCACGTACACAATTATAATTACTATTTTATTACCGTTTAACCATAAAGTATGTAAATATTAGGTCTTTTAATGCCTGTACGCNACTTTNCACCATGGTTTATGTAAAGGTTTTCTGATTTTTAATCCTAATCTTGCAATAGAGAATGAATATACATAGAAGGGCGGATTATCTTGCAATACTCAAACTACCTTAAACAAATAGCCGCTTTAATTAAAGAAGATCCAAGTATTAGTGTACGGCAAATTGCTGCAGAGCTAAAATTCGCCGATAGCAAATCCGTCTACTATTGGTTAGAAAAGGGTAATATAAGCGGAATAAATGAATTTAAACGCATGGTTTTAACCGAAAAGGATCAACAAGCCATCCCTTTCGTCTTAGATATTAACGATGAAGTTCGTTACTTAGTGGATCTACCTCTATATTCATGGAATATTGATCAAATAAGTCCAATATCCAATTGGTATTATCTACACAATAGCTCGCAACCTCGAGGTCTGTTTGCCATTCAAGTGGGAACAAATGAACTAAATCCGTGGTTTGCCAAAAACGATCTTTTAGTAATATCGAAAGAAAAAGAACCCGAAGAAGGATCTTGGGTTCTTTTGAAAAGTCCTAATAAGTATTTGATAGGAAAAATGATTAACAAACAGATTGTAAATCCAAATAGTTTAGAAATATTGCCTGCAAACCTTAAAACACTGGGTATAATTCTCAGTCAAAACCGCTTCTTCTTAGCTAAAGACCAACAATAGAAAGGGCTTGCCTTGCCGCTTCTTGTTCGGCCTCTTTTTTGGTTGGTCCTGTTCCCCTTCCAAGCACCTCATTATCAAAGCTTACCTCCACAACAAATAGCTTATCGTGATCAGGGCCCCGTTCATCAATCAATTCGTAGACAGGGGGCTTTTTCGCAGTTTGTTGAAAATGTTCTTGCAAGGTAGATTTTGCATCAATAATGGCAACTTGTTTATGATCCCATTCAGGAAGATGGTTTAAAATAACTTTTTGGGCTAATTCAAAACCCCCATCTAAGTAAATTGCCCCATAAATTGCTTCTAAAACATCGCATAGTAGAGAGTCTCTGTCTTGGGCATGGGAGCGCTGCTCTCCTTTACCTACCAGAAGGTATTCATTTAATCTTAATTCCCTTGCTAATTCAGCCAAAGTTGATTCCCTTACTAAAAGCGAACGGGTCTTGGCTAATTCNCCTTCGGGCAATTTNGGAAATTTTTCATATAAATAAGTGCTTACAGTTAACTGCAAAACAGCGTCACCCAAAAACTCCATGCGCTCATTATTGTTCGCGGGATGCTGACCTAGTGAACGATGGGTAAGGGCTAATTTAAGCAGGTTTTTATCTTTAAATTTATACCCCAAGATAGTTTCTAGGTGCCGCAAGTTCCTGCCGCCTTTGTCCATTTTACTTCCACCTTCTAAAAGCTAATGTGGCGTTGTGGCCGCCAAATCCAAATGAATTTGAAAGGGCGATTTCAACCTTACATTCCCTCGCTTCGTTAGGAACATAATCTAAATCACAATCGGGATCGGGCGTATCATAATTAAATGTACCCGGTATAATCTGTTGCTGCAAAGCCATTAGACAAATCGCCGCCTCAACGGCGCCTGCAGCCCCTAATAAGTGACCCGTGAGGGACTTCGTAGAACTTACGGGGATATTGTAGGCATGCTCAGCAAAAACTTTCTTAATTGCCATAGTTTCATAAAGGTCATTATAAATAGTTGAAGTTCCATGTGCATTTATATAATCAACATCGTCGAGATTAATTGCACCATCGGCTAGTGCATCTTTCATGGCCCGTTGCGCTCCTTCGCCTTCAGGAGCGGGAGACGTGATGTGATAAGCATCCCCGCTGGAGCCGTAACCAATAATTTCTCCGTAAATTCTAGCATCTCTGGCTAATGCATGTTCTAGACTTTCCAATACTAAAATTCCCGCGCCCTCGCCCATAACAAAACCATCCCTATCGGCATCAAAAGGACGCGATGCACCTGTTGGGTCATGGTTACGAGTCGATAGAGCCCTTGCTGAGATAAACCCTACAAATCCTAGATCACATAATGCAGCCTCGGTGCCACCGGCTAGCATGGCATCGGCTTGACCACGTGCAATTATCTTAAAAGCATCGCCTATGGAATTAGTACCGGTGGCGCATGCCGTAACAGTTGCCGAATTTGGTCCTTTAACGCCTGTGTGAATCGCAACTTGACCCGCGGCCATATCGGGAATCATCATGGGAACAAAAAATGGGCTGATCCGATCGGGACCTTTCTCTAATAAGATCTTTGTTTGATCCTCAATGACCTCAATACCCCCAATACCGGATCCGACGATTGCCCCAATCCTCGGTGCAAGCTCCGGAGTAACCTCTAAACCGGCATCTTTGAGACTTAATTTTGCTGCGGCTACGGCAAATTGTGAAAAACGAGCCATGCGTCTTGCATCTTTCCGATCCATGTACAATGTAGGATCAAAGTCACGAACCTCGGCCCCAATTCTAACGGCTAAAGATGATGCATCAAAATTAGTCAGACAGCTTACTCCGGAAACACCATTTAGCAAGTTTGTCCATAAATTGTCTTTGTCACCTAAAGAAGAAATGATTCCTATACCTGTTATTACAACACGGTTCATGGCAATATCACCCCTTATAAAAGTGGGCCCGAAAAGGGCCCTAATATAAATTTATGCTTGCTCCGCAATGTACTCCACTGCATCCTTAACAGTGGCAATTTTCTCGGCCTCTTCATCACTAATCTTGAGATCAAATTCTTCTTCAAAGGCCATAACCAATTCCACAACATCCAAAGAATCTGCCCCTAAATCTTCTACGAAAGATGCCTCAGGGGTTACTTCCCCTGCACTAATGCCCAATTGATCAACTACAATAGTCTTAACTTTTTCAAAAATATCCATATCAAAATCGCCCATTATAGCTCACCCCCTTCTTAAGAAAGTGCAATTTATATCACCAAGCCACCATCGCAGTGGATGGTCTGACCTGTAATATACTTATTTTCATCTGACACCAAAAAGTTTACCAAAGACGCAATATCCTCAGGTAAACCGGTACGTTTGAGAGGAATCATTTTAATAATCTCATCACGTTGTGTTTCGGTTAACGCCTCAGTCATATCAGTATCAATATATCCGGGCGCAACGATATTAACCAAAATATTTCTGCCGGCAACTTCCTTGGCCAATGATTTACTGAAGCCAATTACACCTGCTTTCGACGCGGCATAATTTGTCTGTCCGGCATTACCCGACACTCCAATAACTGAAGAAATGTTTACAATCTTTCCTTGGCGTTGCTTAAGCATTGGCCTAATTGCCGCCTTGCACACGTTAAACACGCCTGTAAGATTTGTGGAGATCACCTGATTCCAATCGTCATCAGAAGTGCGCATCAATAAACCATCCCTAGTTATACCGGCATTATTAACCACCACATCTAACTTTCCATACTTTTTTAAAGTTAATTCAATCAGGTTTTGTACTTCCGAAACCTGTGTTACATCCGCGGAGACAGCTAAAGCACCTTTCGCTTCCCAGAGTTTAAGCAGCTCGGGATTCCTGCCCGTAACCACAATTTCGGCACCATTGGCATGTAATTTTTCGGCTATAGCTTTGCCTATGCCTCGAGTTGCACCAGTAATCAAAGCAACTTTTCCAAGCATATTCATGCTACTATATACCTCCATCCTTGACAAGAGTGGTCTTTAGACGCGGGTCTATTCTTCGCACCAAGGGAATAAGGAGCTGAGTTGGACTTATCTCTACAAAATCGTCCACACCGAGATCCACAAGCTTTTCAATTGACGCAATAAACCGCACCGGCTTGATGATTTGTGTTACCAAGGACTTTCTAACTTGTTCGGGATCACGCAAAATATTTTCACCATCATTGCTAATAACAGGTGTGTGAAGCGTTTGAATCTCTAGCTTGTTAACAACCTCTTCAAATTTCTCTGCCACAGATTCCATTAGTTTAGAATGAAAAGGACCCGATACATTAAGTCTCACTACCCTTTTAGCCCCTTGTTCTTTCGCCAAGACAGCCAAACTTTCTAGGCCTTGCTCATCTCCGCTTACCACGGTCTGACCGGGGGAGTTTTCGTTGGAAACCTGAACAAATCCTGACGTAACCTGTTTGACTAATTCATGAACTGTTTCCAGATCCAGACCAAGAATTGCACTCATTCCGCCGTTTAACCCGGTATGTTCCATTAGTGTACCGCGTTTTTGAACCAATTTGACCCCTTCTTCAAACGAGAACGCGCCCGCCGCTACCAATGCAGTAATCTCACCGAGACTGTGACCCATTAAATAGTCAGGCTCATAGTCTGACTTATATAATTCCCAAATTGCATAGGAAGTTACGAAAATCGCGGGTTGTGCGTAAACTGTACGACTCAACGTTTCGGCGGGACCCTCTAAACAGAGCTTCCCCAAATCATAATCTAAAATATCGTTGGCCCTTTCGAAAAACTTCCAAACGCCCGTTTCTCTTATCCCATCTGCCATTCCGGGTTTTTGAATTCCCTGACCCGGAAAAGCACAAACTAAGCTACTCGCCGACATTATTCTTGCCTCCGCCCCATTTGATGAGCAAGCCCGACCAAGTTAACCCGGCCCCAAATCCAACCATCACCACGTGATCGCCCTCCTTAAGCTTACCCGAGAGTGCCAATTCATCTAGGGCTAATCCTATGCTCGCGGCAGATGTGTTTCCATAGAGATCAACATTTATAAAGAATCTTTCTTCCGGGATTCCCAAACGGCTGGCCGCCGCCGTAATAATGCGCACATTTGCTTGATGAGGGACTACCCAGTGGACTTCATCTGGACTCAAACCAACCTTATCCATTAATCTTTGTGTGCAATCGGCCATGATTCTCACGGCAAATTTAAACACGTCACTACCTGCCATCTTGATAAAATGTTCTTTATTTTTCACCGTATCTTTTGTAGCAGGCTTCACTGATCCACCTGCGGGAATTTGCAAAAATTCAGCACCGGAGCCTTCTGCACCTAATTCTGAGGCCAAAATTCCGTAACCATCTTCCACTTCCCCGAGAATGACCGCTCCCGCCCCATCACCAAATAATACGCAAGTACTTCGATCGGTATAATCAGTAATTTTGCTTAGTAAATCTACACCTACTACTAATGCTTTCTTGTATTGACCACTCTGCAAAAGACCCTCAGCCACACTTATGGCGTAACCAAAGCCACTACAGCCGGCCGAAAGATCAAAAGCCGGTATGTGTTTTAAACCCAGCATATCTTGTAAAATACACGCTGTTGCAGGAAATGCCATGTCAGGAGTGACGGTTGCACATATGATTAAATCAATCTCCTCCGCGTTTATACCGGAATTTCGGAGTGCTTTAATACTCGCTTCATGGGCAAAAGTTGATGCAGATTCATTTTCGGTAGCAATTCTGCGTTCTTTAATTCCCGTGCGTGTGGTTATCCATTCATCGGACGTATCAACTATTTTCTCTAAATCCGCGTTGGTTAAAACTTTGTCAGGAACAGAAGAACCTGTACCTAAAATTCCTATTCGCTTATTCAACATAAGTCACCACATTTCTTATTTTGCCTTTATGAAACTCGCCTTACAAAACACCCTTGATACCGTCAACAATATTATGCTCTACCCCTTCTTTTGCCACACGAATGGCGTTGTAAATTGCTCTGGCATTAGAACCGCCATGGGCAATAATTACTAAACCATTGACTCCAAGCAATGGGGCTCCGCCATACTCAGTATAATCAATCCTCTTCTTTACACGTCTAAATCCAGGTTTTAAAAGAAGGGCACCCAATTTAGAAGTAACAGTGGAGGTAAACTCTTCTTTCATTAGACCAAATAGCGCCTCTCCCAAACCTTCGGCAAATTTAAGAACAATGTTTCCTGCAAAGCCATCGCAGACCACGACATCAATCCCGCCTCTTGTCACATCTCTGCCCTCAACATTGCCAACAAAATTAAGAGAAGATTCTTGGAGCATAGGATAGACCTCTTGCACTAAATGGTTTCCTTTGCCCGGCTCACGTCCTATATTTAGAAGACCGATTCGAGGCTTATGAATTTTCAAAACTTGCTCGGCATAAATCGATCCCATATAAGCAAACTGCACTAGCTGGCTGGGCCTGCAATCAACATTCGCACCCGCATCCACAATTAAAGAAACGCCTTTGCCACTTGGTAAAAGACTTGTAATTGCAGGTCTTTCCACGCCTTTTATTCTCTTGATTATAAAAAGAGCAGCGGCCATTGTGGCACCTGTGCTACCTGCACTCACCAAAGCATTGGCATCACCGGATTGAACTAACTGGGCTACTCGAACTAAACTAGAATCCTTTTTTTGGCGCACAGCATCAACCGGGGCTTCATCCATCTGAATAACATCTGAGGCATGAACGATCTCGATTAACTGGCTACCTGCCTTTCCATCAATCAAGGTCTTTAATCGTTTTTCATCACCGGTTAAAATGATGGAGATTTTATCTTCGTCCGCGGCCCTTAGTGCACCTTCAACTATTTGTTCAGGTGCATAGTCCCCGCCGAAAGCATCAACGGCAACCTTAATCATGGGTTTTTCCTCCCTTTTGTGACACATCTACTATAACGTATTCCCCGCGAAAAACCTTCTTATCGTGTACAAAGCTTTCCACGCTCACGTAAAAATTATTGCCCTGCTTAGAGGTAACCTTTGCATTGGCCACAACCCTATCGCCTTGTTTTACAGGCAAATTGAAATGAACTTCGGCTTTTTTAGTCAGGGCAAATTCGGAGTTAACTAAAGCAACTGCCAATGAATTACCTTGGGCAAAAAGAAAATGGCCTCGCAAAATACGATTGCGTTCAAAAACCATTTGATCTTCAACATTTAGAACAGAAGTACCATCTTTCCCCAAATTGACTTCGACCAATTCACCGATAACTTCTTCCCCTTGCATGGCCTTGACCTCTGAATAAGTGCTTGCCGCAATTGTTCTTGCCCTTTCCCTGAGTTCGGGTATATTCATTGCCATGCGATCTAAACGAATAGTCGCAACACTAACATCAAGTTCATCTGCTAATTGCCAATCCGTCATAAATGGATCTTTACGCAAAAGCGTCTGCAACGCGACTCTTCGTTCTTGACGACTGGTTCCCAAGAGAATCCCCTCCTTAACGTCAAGTGTTATTACCTGGTTATAAGTTGATTTGATTATAGTAGATCCAAACAAGAAAGTAAAGGGTTTTTTTGCTTTTAGTTCAAATAAAAAAAGATGCCCCTACGGGACACCTCCAAAAATTTATTTTGCTCCTTTTACCTTCATAACTTGACGTCCTTTATATGTGCCACAGTTGAGGCATACTCGATGGGGCAACTTTGGTTCGCGGCAATTTGGGCAAATTGATACATCAACATTATCTAAACGTTTCCAATTAGCCCTCCGAGAGTTAGTTCTTGCTTTTGAGTGTTTTCTCTTTGGTACTGCCATGATCTTTCCTCCTCTCCGGTGACTTTGTTGCTGTCTCCAACAGTTTCTTTAATGGTGCCAGGCGAATATCAACATCGGTAGTATCACAATCACATTGCCCATCACTTAAATTTGTGCCGCAAATGGAGCAAAGCCCTAGGCAATCTGATTCACACACCGGCTTCATGGGAATGTTCATTAAAACGGATTCCTCTATAAGACTTTTAAGATTCAATTCATTTCCTTCAGCAACCGGTATTTCATCTAAGAAAGATTCTTCGTTGTACCCTTCAGGGCGACGATTTAAAAACTCTTCTTCAATCGGTATCTTCAATTTTGTTTCCATGGGTTTTAGGCAGCGACTGCACCTAAGAACCACTTCGCAATTGAGATGTCCATTAACCAAATACCCCTCACCGGTATTGGTCACTAAAAGGTTCATTACTAAAGGACCATCAACATGATTAACATCGGGTAACGATTTAATAAAATCGGCGGATATCTCTTTTTCTACTTCTAGAAAATCCCCTTTGTTACCCACTAATGCTCCAATATTAAGACGCATCCTAATCACCTCATAAATTATACAAAGATTACCCCTGCATGTCAACTACTGGTGTGCTCATCTAATGCTTTTTTAATCTTATCGAGATTCGCTAAGGCAATCTCACGCCCTTTCTCAATAATCTCACTCGAACGATTAAGTTCGGTCAGTGTGATTTCTCCTAGATCAGGCTTTAACGTAATATCCGCAACTGAGCGTCGGTTACTGGCCACCTGTCTAGTAAGTATATCAATTGTCTGGATAATAACCTCGGGTAGATTGCGAATTCTCGAACGCAATGGTCCCAAGCCCACATCAACCGCGATAACAAAATCTGCCCCCATTTTTCTGCAAACGTCTGCGGGAACGGGATTGACCAACGCACCATCTACCAAAAGTCGATTAGCAGACTTAACCGGAACGAATACCCCCGGTATGGACATACTGGCCCGCACGCCATCGGCAATGGAACCTTTATCAATTATTATCTCTTCACCTGTAATTAAATCAGTCGCGATAACCGCTACCGGTATTGATAAATCCTCGAAGTTTTGATCCTTGGTCAACATAGTTAACATACTGTGAATCTTATCAGGTGAAATCAACCCCCTTCGAGTAATGGTTAGGCTTGTTAGGTCAAGCCAATCTAATTGTTCTAGCATGCGCTCGAGAAAATGCAGGTCGACACCTGCGGCATACAAACTGCCAACCACCGCCCCTGCACTTGTACCGCTCACAAAATCGATAGGTATATTCTCTTCTTTTAATATCTGTAAAACACCTAGATTAGCAATGCCCCTAGCCGCTCCTTGACCGAGAGCAATGCCCACTTTTGGATTAGGCATAAACTTCACCTCTAATTAGTATGTTTTAGCATAAAGGATGAAGGGGTAGAAAAATGACTAACAAACGCCTTGTTGCTCTATTCTTTTCGGTTGTGACGATTGTAATCATAGCTTATCCCGATGTGGCTTTTCACGCTTCTTTAGATGGGCTGCGACTATGGTTTGAGATTGTTCTTCCTGCCTTATTGCCTTTTTTTATAATGGCTGATCTTCTTATGGGTTTAGGCATTGTACATTTTATCGGTTCACTTTTAGAGCCAATAATGAGACCTTTATTTAAAATCCCGGGCATAGGAGGGTTTGCCCTAGCCATGGGGTTAGCCGGAGGATATCCCCTTGGCGCAAAAATAACAGGACAATTAGAAAGAGAAAACCTTATTTCGACAGTTGAAGCAGAGCGTCTCGTTAGTTTTGCCAACACAGCCGATCCCTTGTTTATAATCGGGGCAGTGGCCATTGGTATGTTTGCCCAGCAGAGCTTAGGACTTACTTTAGTTATTGCCCATTATGCAGCCGCACTTTTAGTAGGTTTTTGCATGCGTCTACATAAAGGAAAAGAAAGCCCGCCTCCAACAAGGGAAGGAACTTACTTTAATCGGGCCCTTGAGTCACTGGACAAAGCCGCCAAAGCAGATGGAAGACCTTTAGGTCAACTATTTAGTGATACAGTAAAAGATACCTTTCAGTCAATGCTATTTATTGGCGGATGTATAATGATCTTCTCGGTATTAGTGAGAGTAATTGAAGCCACAGGTCTTTTAAAACCGGTAATTTACTTAATATCGCAACTTCTTAATCTAGTAGGTTTAGATCCGCGTTTATCCACCGCTCTTATTAATGGATTCTTTGAAACCACCTTAGGAGCACAAACTGCAAGTGCAACTTTAGCACCAATTGGGGCCAAAGTCACCATAGCTAGCTTTGTCATTGGTTGGAGCGGTTTATCTGTCCACGGTCAGGTCGCCGCGATGCTTACCGGTACGAAGATGAAGTTAAAACCATATCTATGGGCACGCTTTCTTCATGGGATCTTTGCAGCAATACTTACCGCTTTATTACTCGGCCCGGCGAGCTTTATCCCCACCTCTTTACAACAAACCCTACCAGTTTTAAGCCAACCTTATTATCTTAATGGCTCATTCATTGCCCGCTTGCTTGCATCAGCTAAACTTGCAACAAGCATAAGTTTGATCATAGTGATATTATTAACCACAATATGGTTAATTAGACGTATTGTCTTCGTCTCTTTAAAAAGATAAATCAATCTCCGCTTTTTAACTCTTCTTTACTTTTTTCAACCACATTCAAGGTCTTTTCCAAGGCCTCTTGTAAGTTAGAGAAGATCTGCATGGCGTAATCCTTCGCCCCTTCGCGGATCTCCTTTGCACGCTGATTACTTTCTTCCAAGATGGCTTCGCTTTCTTCTTGTGCCTGGCGATGAATTTCACTTGTGCTCACTAACTGGGTGGCATACTCCTCTGCCTTGGCCACTAAACGCTCGGCTTGCGCCTTGCCCTCTTTAATCAATTTTTCTTTTTCCGATGATACAACCTCTGCCCTTTTTACCTCTTCTGGTATTGCAACTCGAATAATATCAATTAAATCAAATAGTTCATCCGTGTTGATTAGGACCTTACCTGTTAAGGGAACTTCGGGGGCCCTTTCAATCAGGCTTTCTAATTGCTCTATTAAAACTAAAAGATTTACTCTATCCATTCTTACATCTCCCCATCCCTATATTTCGCATACAAACGCTTCGCAATACTGGGACTAACCCAGTTAGATACATCCCCGCCCCAGGCGGCAACTTCCTTTACAGCGGAAGAACTGATGAAAGAAAATTCACTGCTTGTCATCATAAATACCGTTTCTACACGACTATTGAGGCTGCGATTCATCGAAGCGAGTTTAAACTCGTACTCAAAATCTGTAATCGCACGTAATCCCCTAATCATGGCGATGGCATTTTTTTGTTTAGCATATTCAACTGCCAATCCCGAAAAAGATTCTATCCCCACGTTGCTAAATTCCCTAGTTTCTTCAACTAGCATCTCAATGCGCTCATCAACTGTAAAAAGGGGTGTTTTATCGAGATTTTGTAAAACAGACAAATAAACATAGTCAAAAAGAGTGCTNGCTCGTTTTATAATATCTAAATGTCCGTAAGTCATAGGGTCAAACGTCCCNGGGCAAACCGCTATTCTCACTCTAATTCCTCCCTGAAACCATAAAAGTAAAGCTTCGTATCTCCNTATTTTTGTTCTCTCATAAGAGAAAGTTTCGACACGACTTGNGGTGCATCCTCTTTATTACTTGCCTCAACGATGACTATTCCATCTTTTTTTAAAACACTTAATTGCCCAATCTCCTCTAGTGTCTTGGAAATAAGTCCTTTGTTATAAGGGGGATCCATAAAAATAAAGTCAAATTCTGCGTTATCCTTATCAAGGCGTTTTAGAGCAAGAAACACATCATTTGTATATGTCTCACCTCGCTCAAGATTTGCCTTCTTTCGATTTGTATTTATAATCTTCGTGCACTTAGGATTCGAGTCTATTAAAACTACTCTGTGGGCACCGCGGCTTAATGCTTCTAACCCCACACCGCCATTTCCCGCATAAAGATCTAAAAAACTACTACCGGAAATAGATGCTCCAATAATATTGTAAAGGGCCTCTTTTACCCTATCTGCGGTTGGCCTAGT
>JGI24707J26582_10002172_pt1 | contig 15010 bp, 15 predicted proteins | sample BioPla1DNA1_FD_26582 | JGI IMG/M metagenome (IMG submission 26582) | reverse complement strand
TGACTGACTTAGGTGATGGGCGAGAAGGTGTTGCACCAGCTCACCTAGCAGATTTAGTAGCTTATACTCGTTCATTGAATAACATTGAGTTAGTGGGTGTTGGCACAAATTTTACTTGTTTTTCAGGTCAACCGCCAACATTAGAGCAGCTAAGAAAGCTAGTGGAATTAAAGGAGCAGCTTGCTCAAGGGATAGATTTGCTAATTTCCGCAGGAACAAGCAGTACCTTGCACTTAATTAATTCGGGACAATGGCAAGCAGCTTGGCTGAAACAGATTAATCATTGGCGAATTGGTGAAAGCATCTTTTTCGGTCATGATATTATTACACAGCAACCATTAGNCAATTGCTGGCAGAACGCTTGTCTTTTAAAAGCTGAGATAATTGAAATTCAAGAAAAGGATCCTTTTGGCGATCAACGAGCCAAAAGGGGCATCGTCGCCTTAGGAACCCAGGAATTAGGTGCTGGAAGTCTAAGACCAATCAGTGCAGGAGTTCAGGTTTTAGGTGCTAGCAGTGATCACTTAGTAGTATCCTTAACTAAGGATTATAAAATAGGCGATATCTTATCATTTAGTTTAGACTACCAAGCATTATTAGTTTCAGCCACATCGCCCTATGTTCAAGTTATCTGTATTAAAGATTAGCCTTGATTGATTAAAGGTTAGCCTTGTGATATTATTATTATAAAAATATATCATAAAGCATTTTATTGATTGGATGAACGGGGGTCAAGTAATGAGAGCAGTTTGGGAACAACGTGTGGCGAAAGCAGTTCACATGAAAATTCAAGGCAGTATTTTTGCTGGTTTTAATACTAATGTTGACGTTGTTGTTCATCTAGATAAAGAAAACGTTTCCGACCTTATTAATTCAGCAGGTGTTTCTATTGAACAGGTAAATCAGATTGATGTAAGCCAAGTTCATTCTATTCAAGATAAGAATCAATTTGTGGCAGTGGTTAAGGATTGCCTAGGCAAAGGTAAGTCTTTTTATATTGTATTGGATGATTTGTTGTTATTGGACTGGCTTGATCAGGTCTTTACTCACCGCAAGGAATTAATGGGCGGTCAGGCAGGAATTATTGCCAATCAGATGGCATGTTTACAAGCAAAATCTATAGTTTATACTTCCTTACTATCTCCTAAACAAGGAGCGATGTTTTTCCCGGAAGTTTTGTATCCGGTATTGAATGAACAATTAGATTTGGTACCAGTGCAAGATGCTTGTCGCAACGAGGATAGTCTAAAAATAAATTGGATTTTTGAGTATGCTAAAGGAGAAGAATTTGATTTTGCAGGCGAAAAAGTAGTCACCCCCAGAGCCAATCGAGTGATTCTGGCTACCCGGCCTGAAGGTGTTGTAATGGGTTTTGACGGGGAAATAGCTGAGCATTTGCCTGAGCTAGGCAGGAAAATAGATGTGGCGTTTTTAGCAGGCTATCATTATGCACCGACCACTCAACCAGAGTTAGATAATTATTTGGCTGAAATATTAGATGATATTCGTTTATTAAAACAAGGTAATTCTAATATTCGTTTACACTTTGAATATGTACCAATGAAAGATAACAAAGCTGAAAAACGTATGCTTCAAACTGTAGCACGGGAAATTCAGTCTTTTGGTATTAATGAAAATGAAATTCGGCGAGTTTTAAAAGCTTTTGGCTACCAAAAGGAAGTAGATGAATTAAAAACTAATGAACGTGCTTTTGCTTTATATAAAGGTGCTTTACGCGTCATGGAACAATTAGCTTTTGAAAGAATTCAAGTTCATAATTTAGGATATTATGTATTAGTATTAAAGAAACCTTATGTAATTGAACCAAGTAAAGTACGAGATTGTTGCTTATATGCTTCATCTGTAAATGCTATTAAGGCTAAGTATGGTGGATATGTGGCTAGTCACCAGCTTCCAGAAGTACTGGATCTTGGCTTATCTACGATTGGTTATGAACAATTAGAAGGATTTTATAACGAGGCTAAGTCTTTAGGCTTTGATATTCCTGAGAATTTCTGTCGGGAAGGAATTTGGGAGCGAGAGGATCACTATGTTATAGTGGTACCAGCTCATGTTGTACCTCATCCAGTTAGTACTGTTGGAATGGGGGATACAATTTCATCCTCTTCTTATGCCAGTGAATTTTCAGGTGTCTGTGTAGAAAACTAAGAATAGAAAACGATGAGCTGCATTGCTCATCGTTTTTCCGATATTAAGCAAATTTCATAGAGGATTTAAGCGGTATTTACCGAATGGTTAACAGATAAAGACAAAGGACGGCTGGTAAAATGTTAGATAAGCTCAAAGTTTTTACTGGAAGGGCTCATCCGCAGTTGGCAAATGACATTTGCAAAGAGCTTGGTATCCCTTTAGGCAAGTCTGAAATTATGAAATTTACCAATGATAATTCTTTTGTTCGGATTCATGAAAGCGTTCGCGAAGCAGATGTCTATGTAATTCAGCCTTCGTGTCAACCTGTAAACGATGGGTTAGTAGAACTTTTAATTATGATTGATGCCTTAAAACGTGCTTCGGTTAATCGGCTAACAGTTGTTGCGCCGTATTTTCCGTATGGTCGTTCTGATAAAAAAGATCAGCCGCGAATTTCGATTACTGCACGCTTAGTAGCTGATTTGCTGGAAGTTGCTGGCGCTAATCGAGTCGTGTCTGTTGATCTGCACTCGCCGCAAATTCAAGGTTTTTTCACTATTCCAGTAGATCATTTAACGGCAGTAACACTACTTGCCAATTATTTTAAAGAGAAGAATATTCCAGATTTAGTAGTAGTTGCTCCAGATGTTGGACGAGCGAAAATGGCACGGGAATATGCGAAGATTTTGCAGGCTCCAATTGCTATTATTGATAAGCGGAGAATTGGCAATTTAGAACAAGTTGCCGTTGATAATGTGATTGGTGATGTGGCTGGTAAGCCTTGCTTATTGGTGGATGATGAAATTAGTTCTGGTGAGTCGTTAGTTTCGGCAGCAAACACTTTAAGTCGTTTCCAGGCTAGTAGGATTTATGCTGCTGTAACCCATCCAATTTTATCTGGAATGGCTCCCCAACGAGTTGAGTCTTCACCAATAAATGAATTAATAGTTACTGATAGCGTACCTATTCCACCTGAAAAACAAAATAGCAAGATTACTGTTTTAAGTATCGCACCAGTAATTGCTGAAGCTATCCGGCGGATTCACACGGGTGATTCAGTAAGTATATTGTTTGAAAATTAATCTAGGGGAGGTCATGTGTGTGCGAGTTTTAATCTTACATCCATCAACGCCAAAGATGACAAAATTAGCCACGGAATTCAAAGGAGAGTTTGAAAAAGCCAATTGTCGGGCTGATACGGTTTCTGAGGACAGTGCCGCTGGCAACCCGATTACAGCAGCACCTTATGATCTAGTCTGTGTTTTAAGTTCTTTTAAAGGGTTATGGCGCCCAATTATCCCGATTGAGATTGATAATTTATTGAAAAGGTGTACCAGATTGCAAGGGAAAAAGGGAGCAGCTTTCTTAACTAGCCGTCCTGGTTCAAATAAGGCTTTGAAATTCTTAATGCATCTTATGGAGGCCCAAGGCATGTTAGTTGAGGATTTTGCAACAATTCGCTCCGGCAGAGATTTTGCTGGCTTGATTCCTCGCTTAGTGCGCATAGCTGAAAGAAAATAAAAACCGCTAAATAGCGGTTTTTTTGTATATTGGTGGTGTATTTCGTTTATGCTCTGTCCTGGTGTGTAATTTTTCGATTATTTCTTGTTCACTAGCTGGGATTTGCTCACCATTAAGGTAGGCGTCAATATAATAGTATGTGGTGCCTAATTCATCTTCATCAACTTGGCCTTCCCAAAGACCAGCTGAAGGTGGTTTATTGATAATTTGCTCTGGAATTTCAAGGTATTTAGCTAATTCTTTGATTTCGTGCTTAGTAAAGTCAGCTAATGGCAAGATGTCACAGGCACCATCGCCATATTTAGTAAAGTAGCCAGTATAATATTCAGCTTTATTGTCGGTGCCAACTACTAANTAGTTTAAAAGATTTGCCGCTGTATAAACGGCAGTCATTCGTAATCTAGCTCGTAAATTAGCATCTGCCATTCTTAAATTTGAGTCTACTGCAGCAAAATTATTTAACTGATTTACAGATGTAGCTAAGATACTATCATGTTCCTCAGATAAATCTACTTCATAATGAGTCAGACCAAGTTGTTCAGCTACTAATTTAGCATCTGCAGCGTCTTGAGAATGCGATTTTATGGGTATAATAATCCCAAGAGAATGCTCAGGAAAGGCTTTTTTCATTAAAGCAGCGGCAACGGCTGAGTCAATGCCGCCGCTTAAACCAACTACTAAGCCTTTAGTATGGGATTCTCGTACCTTTGCTTGTAACCAAGCTACTAGATGTGGAATTTGTTCCTTTAGCATGTTTAAACCCCCAGATACTTTTTAACTTCCCACTCATGAACTTGGGTGGAGTATTCTTTCCAGTCTTGCTTTTTAGCCTTAATAAATTGAGTGTAGACATGTTCGCCTAAGGCATCTAACATTAGCGGATCTTTTTCTAAGGCTTCGATGGCTGCCGCTAATGAATCTGGTAAACTAGTAACTCCAGCCTTAGTTCGTTCTTCTTCATTCATAGTATAAATATTCTGGGTTAGTGATGGTGGAGGCGTAATTTTATTTTTAATGCCATCAATTCCAGATTTAATCATTACCGCAAAGGCTAAGTAAGGATTGCAAGACGGATCTGGCGAACGCAGCTCAACCCGAGTGGCTTGCTCTCGACTGGCAGGCACTCGTACAAGGGCTGAACGATTTTGCGCTGACCAGGAAATGTAAACCGGTGCTTCGTATCCGGTAATTAGTCTTTTGTATGAATTAACTAAAGGATTAGTAATAGCTGTATAGCCTGGAGCATGATGTAATAAACCACCGATAAAATAAAGGGCGGTTTCACTCAATTGATCTTTCTCATTAGGATCGTAAAAAACATTATTGCCATTTTGATCAATTAAAGAAAGATGGGTATGCATACCTGAACCAGCAATGCCATAAACAGGTTTCGGCATGAAACTAGCAATTAGTCCGTGTTGGCGAGCAATAGTTTTGGCAACAAATTTAAAGGTTGCTACCCGATCAGCACTAGTTAGAGCATAATCGTATTTAAATCCGATTTCATGTTGACCAACGGCAACTTCGTGGTGGGATGCTTCGACGCTAAAACCCATTTCTTCTAAAGCAACTACAATATCACGACGAGCAGTTTCACCGCGATCGATTGGCCCCATATCAAAGTAGCCAGCTTCATCATGAGTGATGGTTGTGCCACGACCACATTCATCTAAATGAAAGAGGAAGAATTCACATTCTGGGCCAGCCATCACCCGATAGCCGAGTTCCTCCGCTTCTTTAAGAGCTTGTTTAAGTATGTATCGGGGATCACCTGTAAAAGGTTGACCATTAGGATGATAGACATCACAAATTAGCCGTGCTTCCATTTGATCTGGATCGCTCCATGGAAAAACAGCAAAAGTATCCAGATCTGGGCGCAGATTCATATCAGATTCTTCGATTCGCACATAGCCTTCGATAGATGAGCCGTCAAACATGATTTCATTATCTAGTGCTTTAGGCAATTGTTTAATAGGAATAGCTACATTTTTTACTACACCTAAGATATCAGAAAACTGTAAGCGGATAAATTTAATATCTAATTCCCGGGCTAGAGCTAGAATTTCTTCTTTTGTTTTAGCCATTACCATCATCCTACTTTCTAACTAGCATAACAGTTCTATGAAATAATATCACTTATCTTGCAAGCTTGTCAATTATCATGAAGGATTTAAGGTATTTTTTGGCGAATGTTCGTCTAATGACTTTATGGGGGTGTAATAATGTTTAGGAACAAAATTGAACTGCGTATTCCTGGACCTGCTCCAGTGCCGCCACAGGTATTGCAAGCAGCTGCCAGTCCGATGATTAACCACCGAGGGGAGCAGTTTAAGCATAAGCTGCCAGGAGTCTTAAATCGCTTAAAACCAATCTTTAAAACAGAAAATACAATTCTTTCGATTACTGGTTCTGGTACAGCTGGTATGGAAGCGGCAGTAGCTAATACTGTGAATCCTGGAGATCCAGTATTAGTTTTAATTGGGGGCAGTTTTGGCCAGCGCTGGGCTGACATTTGTAATCAGTATCAGGCTAAAGTTTATGAATTACAGTATCCATGGGGCGAAGGTGTGGATCCAGAGGCAGTCCATGACTTTCTACAAAAACATCCAGAGATTAAAGTGGTCTTTGCCACACACAATGAATCCTCAACTGGTGTTTTGAATGATATTGAGGGTATTGGTAAAGCAGTTGCCAATTCAGATGCTTTATTAGTTGTAGATGCTGTTAGCTCTTTAGGGGGCAGTTATTTAGAAACTGATGCTTGGGGAATAGATATAGTATGTACAGCTTCACAAAAATGTTTATTAACACCACCAGGATTAGCATTTATTAGTGTTTCTGAACGTGCTAAAGAACGGATGAAAGAAATTAAGTCACCACGCTTTTATTTTAATTTATTAACTTATGAAGAGATGTTATTAAAAGGACAGCCGCCTTACACACCAAATCTTTCTAACTTCTTCGCGATTGAAGAAGCCCTTGACTTAATAGAAGCTGAAGGCTTAGATAATATTATTGCTCGCCATTATTTACTTCGTGATATGATCCGAGCAGGTATTCAGGCGTTAGGCTTGAAGTTATTAGTAGAGGAGCGTTGGGCTTCGACTACTGTTACAGCGGTAGTGCCAGAAATAGATAATATTGGTGATTTTCTCAAAAACCTCTACTTTAACTATGGAGTTGAGTTAGCTGGTGGCCAGGGTAAATTAGCTACTACAACATTCCGGATTGGTCACATGGGTTATGCTACACCATTAGATATGTTAACAACATTAGCTGCAATCGAAGCAAGTTTAGGCAAGTTTGGCGTGGCTACTGCTGCGGCAGAACAAGTATGGGTTGAAGCAATGAATAAGAATCGCTAGGAGGATATCCGTGAAAGCAGTGCTTTTTGATTTGGACGGCACTTTGTTGGAGACTAGTTTCGACACTTTGCTACATGAATACTTTAACGGTATTTCATTACATTTTGAGCAATGGATTGCCCCTGAAGTGTTTATCAAACAATTATTAGCTTCCACAGATGTGATGTTGGCTAATGAGGATCTGGAGCGAACAAATATTCAGGTTTTTAGCGAAGACTTTTTCTGCAACACTAATTTGGATCCTAAATTGATTGCCGAATTTGATCGCTATTACCATGAAGAATTTCCTAAACTGTCATATTTGGCCAAAGCAAATCCAATAGCTCGAGAAATTGTCGAATTAGCCTTTGCTAAGAACTTAAAGGTAGTAATAGCCACTAATCCATTGTTCCCAGAGATAGCCATAGTGGAGCGGTTGAAGTGGGCGAACATTGCTGATTTTCCGTATGATTTAATCACTAGTGCCGACAATATGCATGCTTGTAAACCTAACCTACGCTATTTTGAAGAAATCTGTGAGAAAATTGCAGTTGACCCTAAAGATTGCTTGATGATAGGTGATGATCCTGTAAATGATGGTTCAGCAGAAGAAATAGGGATTGAGACTATTATTTTAGATGAGGAGCTAACATTAGCTGATATAAAAGAGATGTTAGCTCAAAGGAGTTAACATAGGTGAGGTTTTCTGTTCTTGATGTAATAGATATTTTTATTGTTGCTTATGTGCTTTATAAGTTGATGAATGTTATTCGCGGCACCCGTGCTACTACTTTGATTAAAGGTCTGGCAGTTATTTTTGTGGCCAATGTAGTAGCACGGGCATTGGCATTTCAGACAGTCAGTTGGTTATTGGAAAAAGTGATAACCGCCATTTTCGTAGCTTTGCCAGTAGTTTTTTATCCAGAACTCCGTCGTGCTCTAGAGCAAATTGGCCGCGGACAATTATTTGCCAAATTTACCCCGTCACCCAAAGATGAGGCGGAGCACTTGATCAACACAGTAGTTCAGACAGCATTAAGCTTAAGCAGTCGTAGGATAGGTGCTTTAATTGTAATTGAACGAGAAACAGGCTTGCAAGAATACATAGAAACGGGAATTGCACTTGATGCTTTATTAAGCGAGGAATTATTGACTAATATTTTTGAACCGAATACTTCTTTACATGATGGTGCAGTGATTATTCGGGATGATCGGATTCAAGCAGCTGCCTGTTTTTTCCCTTTGACTGAAAGCTACGTAGATAGTCAATTAGGAACTAGACATCGGGCGGCGTTAGGACTTTCGGAACAAACAGATGCCTTAGTTGTTGTGGTATCGGAAGAAACTGGGGCGATTTCTTTAGCAGTGAGCGGTCAGCTACGACGTTACTTAACAGAGAGCAGATTAACGGAACAGTTACAGGCTTATTTAACTAAGCATGAGCAGCCCTTTTTGTTTAGGAGGGTTAAATAATGAAATGGCAGCAATTTTGGTCGCAGTTCAAAAGATGGTTTAAGCGGATTATTAAAGATGAAGATTTATATTTAAGGTTTTTTGCTTTATTCTTAGCAGTTATTCTATGGTTACTAGCTGGCGGGAATATTCGTGTGGCCTCTAACGAGAAAACATTCACTATTCCAGTTGAAGTACGTAATATACCAGAAGATTTTGCCTTAACTGAAGAACCAGAACCAGTCAAAATCACTTTACGTAGTCGTTCATCTTGGTTGGCAGTTGCTGAACGGGATCTGAAAGCTTTTGTAGATGTGAGGAACGCTATTGAAGGTGAGGGGACATATAGTTTAGATGTGAATGTTCCTACAGGAGCTGATTTGGTAAGTGTTAATCCTAGATGGATTCAGCTAAAGATGGAGAAGATTTTAGAGAAGGATTTTCCTATTTATGTTGCAGCTATTGGACTGGAGCCGGATCAGGCATTCGAAAGTCAATTACCTTATACAGAGGTAGTGCGAGTTCGAGCAGCTCGCAGTATTATAGACCAGATTCATCAAGTAGTAGTTTATGTCGGCCTTGTTCATGGTGCTAACCGAATTGAAGGAAATTTTCCTGTCCGGGCTGTAGATCAGAAAGGTACGGTAGTTGAAGGTGTCAGTTTTAATCCAGAGGAAATTTTAGTTGTTTTACAAGCAGTCACCAAAGAAACACCGCCGTCTCACGAAAAACTATTCTGGGAGGAACCCGAAGAATTAAGTGAAGAAGTACCGATAGAGGAACTAATAGAGGAACCGACTGAAACAGAGGGTATAAAAGGAATTAAGGAAGTAATCATGATCTAGATTGCTCAGAGGAGGATTTTGATATTAATGGGCAGACTATTTGGAACCGANGGGGTTAGGGGAGTGGCTAACCAAGATTTAACTCCTGAGTTGGCTTTTGAGTTAGGGCGGGCAGGCGCAACAGTATTAAGTAAAGAGAAAGAAAGACCCGTAATTGTACTTGGAAAAGATACTCGAATTTCTGGCTCAATGTTGGAAGCTGCAATGGTTGCCGGAATCACTTCTGTAGGCGCAGATGTTATTTTATTAGGCGTAGTGCCAACGCCTGCTGTTGCTTATTTAACAAGAAAGTTATCAGCTGATGCTGGTGTGATGATTTCTGCTTCGCATAATCCAGTTGAGGATAATGGAATTAAGTTTTTTGCTGGCACAGGCTATAAATTATCAGATGAAACAGAAGATGAAATAGAGGCTTTGCTAAACAGTCAAGATTTACGCCGACCAATTGGAGGCCAAGTCGGACGAGTTAGCCAGGCCACTGATGCGGTACAGCTTTATAAAGAGTTTTTATTAAGTACAGTGGACATTGATTTAACTGGATTACATATTGCTCTTGATTGTGCTAATGGGGCGGCCTCAGAAGTAGCTCCAGTAGTTTTTGAAGAATTAGGGGCAAAAGTATCTGTGATTAATCACCAGCCTAATGGAATTAATATTAATGCGCAGTGCGGCTCTACCTATCCAGAGCAAATTCAAAAGTTAGTTTTAGAGACTGGTGCCGATCTTGGGATTACTTTAGATGGTGATGCCGATCGGGTTTTAGCTGTTGATGAATTGGGTAACTTAGTTGATGGTGATCATATTTTAGCGATTTGTGGTCTTTATTTATTGGATAATAATAAGTTGGCTAATAACAGTGTAGCGGCCACTGTTTATAGTAACGGAGGCTTAAAACAGGTTTTAAAAGAGCATGGCGGCTCATTAGTTTTAACAGCAGCCGGTGATCGCTATGTTTTAGAGGCTATGTTAGAAAAAGGCCTAGTTTTAGGCGGTGAGCAATCTGGTCATGTGATCTTTTTAGAACATAATACTACAGGTGATGGGGTTTTAACCGCGTTACAATTATTAGCTGTTTTACAGGCTAAGGGACAAAAATTATCGGAACTAGCTAAGGTTATGCCAGTTTTTCCACAACTGTTGGTTAATGTGCCAGTTGCCAATAAAAATGGCTGGGATCAAAATGCACAAATTAAAGCAGCCATAATGGCCGCAGAAGAAAAATTTGGTGAACAGGGCAGAATATTTGTGCGTGCTTCCGGTACAGAATCATTAATTCGAGTAATGGGTGAACATCCTAATCAAGATTTACTTGCTGATGTAGTAGAGCAAGTGGCGGAAGTGATCAAGCAAGAACAAGGAGTTTAAGACCATGGTTCAGGTGGTAAAAGGCTGTGGTGTCGATATAATCGAGATTTACCGCATCGCCCAAGCTTTAGAGAAAGACCGGTTTAAAGATAAAATATTTACCAAACACGAGCAAAAGATTCTTCAAGGGAAAGCTGCCCAATCCTGGGCAGCTCGCTTTGCTGCTAAAGAGGCAGTGATGAAGGCTCTTGGATCGGGATGGCAGCGGGGAGTAAGTTTTAAACAAATTGAGATTGGGAAGGATCAGTGGGGTAAGCCAATCGTTCAACTATTTGATCGGGCTCAGGAAATTGCAAATGAACGAGGAATCAACGAAATTCATCTAAGCTTATCNCATAATCGGACGACAGCAATCGCGTATGCAATAGCTGTGGGGGAGGAGTAAAATGTTTGTTTTAACTGGAGCGGAAATGCAGGCCATAGATGCCAAAGCGATTGAGGAACTTAAAATTCCTAGCTTAGTGTTAATGGAAAATGCTGGCGTAGCTGTTGTAAACCAGTTAGAACAAGAATATGGCGATCTGACTGATAAGCGGATCATCATTATGGTAGGTAAAGGTAATAATGGTGGCGATGGTTTAGTTGTTGCCCGCCATTTATTAAACCGTAAAGTTAAAGTGAAGGTTTATATATTGGGCGAAGAAAAAGAGCTTAGTCCTGAGTGTCGGCAAAACTTAGAAATATTTTTACGGTTGCAAGGTGAAGTTCATCAAATTACTCAGAGATCGTTAGCGAAGTTAAAAGTGACACTGAATTTACAAGATTTGATTATTGATGCTTTGTATGGTACTGGCTTTTCAGGTCAGCCAAAAGGAATAGCAGCAGAAATTTTTAATTTAGTGAATAACTGTCGGACTCCGGTGGTATCCGTTGATTTACCTTCTGGTTTAAATGCTACTACTGGAATGGTTGAAGGAAGTGCTATTCGAGCAGACTTAACAGTGGCCTTAGGCTTTTTAAAAACTGGTTTATTATTATACCCAGGACGAGAATATTGTGGTAAAATAAAACTAGTGGACATTGGTATCCCACATAGTCTTGCTAGACACATTAAACGTTATCAGACGACTGAGCGAGTTTTAGATTTATTACCTAGTCGACCAGCGTGGGGTCATAAGGGAACTTTTGGTCATTGTTTAGTGGTGGCTGGCTGTGCTGCTTACGCAGGTGCAGCTTATCTAACTGCTATGGCCTTGTTACGTACTGGTGCAGGTCTGGTAACGCTAGCTGTTCCACAGAGTATTGCATCACGATACACTCCAAGTGAAATAATCATCCATCCTATTCCAGAATTATCTTCCTCCGGTTATTTTGATACTGCAAGTATCGAACCACTACTTAATTTATTACCTGGCAAAGATGTTTTGATACTTGGTCCAGGTTTAGGTCGTAGCCCTCAGTTAGAACAAGTAGTTCAGTCTCTCATTAACAATTGGCAAGGCCCCTTATTACTAGATGCCGATGGTATTAATAATCTAACTGATCGGACTTGCTTAGCAAATATTCCTGTTTCCATTAAACGTCGGTGGGTATTTACACCTCATCCAGGTGAATTAGCTCGGTTAATTGATTCAGAACCAGCAGCAATAAATCAAAATCGAATTGAGCTTGCTAGTGAAACAGCTCAACAGTTAGGTGTTAATCTGGTTTTAAAAGGGGCACCTACCGTAATTGCTGGAAATGGCCGGGTTTATTTAAATAGTACTGGTAATGCAGCTTTAGCTACAGCTGGTACAGGAGATGTTCTTTCTGGAATAATTGGGGCTTTGCTTGGTCAAGGGATGGATCCATATTTAGCAGCAGTTGCTGGTGTCTATATTCATGGTAAGGCAGCTGACCAAATTTTAAAATCTGGTGTTAGCGGTCGGAGTGTAATTGCCTCTGACCTTTTACAGGTGTTGCCTCAGATTTTACCTTAGAAGACAAGCTATTATAAAGAACATGAACTTTTAATTGGAGTGAAAAGAATGCGAGGCATAGATCGGCCAACTTGGGCTGAGATAGATTTAAATAATGTAGCTCATAATGTCAGGCAGCTGAAGGCGGCTATTGGTGCTGATTGTCAGTTGTTAGCAGTGGTTAAGGCTAACGCTTATGGTCATGGTGATATTGAAGTCGCTACAACAGCACTAGCTAACGGTGCTTCTTGGTTAGCGGTTACTATGCCAGAAGAAGGACTTCGCTTACGCAGAGCTGGTATTGCAGCCCCAATTTTGGTTTTAGGCGGTTTAATTAGCTCACAGTTAGAAACATGTGTCGCCAAGGATTTAGTAATTACTGTTTCTCAATGGGATATAGCCCAGGCCTTATCTAATATTGCAGTTAGATTGCGAAAAAATGCGAGAGTTCATATAAAGATTGATACTGGTATGGGTAGAACTGGATTACCGCCTGAACAAGGTTTGAAGTTCATTCAGCAAGTGCGGAATTTACCTGGTATCGAAGTTCAAGGCATTTTTACTCATTTTGCTACTGCAGATGAACCTGAAGGAGAATACGTAAAGTTACAATGGCAAAAGTTTTCCTGGCTATTATTAGAGCTTAAGAAGGCAGGTATTCATATTCCCATTAAACATTGTGCTAATACAGCGGCAACCATGCTGCTACCAGAAACTCATTTGGATTTAGTCCGCGTTGGTCTTGGTTTATATGGGTTATATCCTAGTCATCACCGGCCTTTGGAATTAAAACCAGCTTTATCTCTGCATAGCAAAGTAGTAGAAGTAAAGCGGGTTCCGGCTGGTACAGGCGTAAGCTATGGTTATAATTATGTGACTTGGAGAGAAACAACCATTGCTACCTTGCCGATTGGCTATGCTGATGGAATGTCTCGCCTATTAAGTAATAAAGCCCAGGTTTTAATTAATAGCAAACGTTTCCCTGTTGTTGGAAAAATAACTATGGATTATTGCATGGTGGATGTAGGTGATTGTGCGGTTCAAGTAGGCGATCGAGTTACTTTGATTGGCAGTCAAGGCGATCAAAGTATTACTGTGGATCAGTGGGCAGACTGGTTAAATACGATTAGTTATGAGATTACCTGTATGCTAACGGATCGGGTTCACCGTGTTTATCTGAAATAGGGCATTATCACCAATAAGAATAATCACCTATTATAGGAGGTGTTGTTCAAAAGTGGAACATCCAGATATGCACGATGTATTACAATTGTATCAAATGCAAATTGGGCCACTTTCTGGGGCTCAACGGGAAAAGTTATATCAAGCATATGATGAAGGTATGTCACCATTTGTAATTGGTTGTGCAATTTTAAGGACTAGTCAAGAACAAAAGCGTCGAAACTTACAGGGTCAACCTAAAAGAATTTCGTTTAATTATTTATGGGGAATTATTCAAGATTGGTTATTACATGGAATAACGACGGAGTCAGCCTTTAGAGCCTATTGGCAGGGCCAACAAGGGAATAGTAGCCACCACGCTAAAGGAGGAAAAACTGGTGCGGTTCAAAGTAGTAGACAAGTGTTTGGCAAAGACTATCAATATACTCAAAGAACGTCAGCAGTGGAAGGATTCTTCTCCTTCGTGGATGATTAGAAACGGTGTTAGACGTTTCTATCCTGATTCCTTTGGGTTAAAATGTGAAAAGTGTGGACAAGCATATAACAAAATTTATCGTTTACATCCTTTTCCCATGCCGCCTAGTTTTGGTAAAGGTATGTGGTTAACAACAGATTGCCAATGTGCTATTAAACAACAACAGGAAATCAGAAGTCGGATTGATCAGATTCGAGTTGATACAATCCCTGGACCGGTTTTACCAGCTGCTTTACAAAATCATACTTTTAGCAATTTTCGGGTAGAGAGTTTTAATAAAGATGCTTATACTCGCTGTAAACAATTTAGCACTCATTTTTCTAAAATTACTGATGGACGAGGACTTGTCTTATGCGGTAAATCTGGGCGTGGTAAAACTCATTTAGCCTGTGCAATTATTAATGATTTAAAAGATAAGAATACAGTAGCCTTTGCCCATATTCCGACACTGTTAGAGAATATTCGTCAAGGACGTGGCGATTTAGAGCGATTATTGACCGTAGATTTGTTGGTGATGGATGATTTAGGCAGTGAGCGAGAATCAGATTGGGCTTTAGAAAAACTACTAATTATTGTTGATGGTCGCTTAAATGCTTATAAGCCAACAGTGTTTACCACGAATTTTAATTTGGAGGAACTGGAAGTACGAGTAGGATCCCGCTTAGCTTCACGGATTTTATATAATTCCTTAGACCTTGTAGTGCAGGGTCCGGATTGGCGAGAAATTAAGTTTAAAGAAAAAACTATGCAGAAATAAATCTGCATAGTTTTTTTATT
>JGI24707J26582_10002169_pt1 | contig 15023 bp, 11 predicted proteins | sample BioPla1DNA1_FD_26582 | JGI IMG/M metagenome (IMG submission 26582) | reverse complement strand
AAGCACGAAGACGTCACTTATTACTTCTTATTTGACTTCTGAATTTAATACCGAAGTTATTACATTTTGGGACAAAGATTCTGTTTGGCATGAAATCAGAACGAAAGTTCCTAAAGAACAATTGGATGCGTCGATGAAAAAGGTAGGAGGTTCCGTAAAAGAGTATAAAAACGGTGTTACAAAAGACACAATGAGAATAACTATTGATGTTTTGAACAACAAACTCGGAAACGGACTTGGCGTAAAAGATCTTCCGATTCGATCCGTAGGCGATGAATATATTTTAATCGATTTTGCAGGTATTTCATTAGACGAAGCAGAAAAATACGTCTCAAACCCGGGGAAATTCGAAATTAGAATGCAAGCAACGGAAAACGAAACGATTCACGTTTTGTACGGCGAGAGTATAGTTGGAGTAAACGCTGTTGTCCAAGATCCGAGAACAAAAATGTGGTATGTTCCGTTTTCATTAAACGATGAGGGAGCCGTTGCACTTAAAGAAGCGGCAGTAAAGACGGGCGCTACAAGAAACCCGATCTCTCACAATCTTATTATGATTTTGGACGACGAGGAAATATACAGTGCACCGTTAAGCTTCGATGCCGCAGACCAGTTGGAAAGAGGAATTATTTATTCGTGGCAAGCAACAACATCAGGGCAAGAAGAAGCAAAAGAATTGCAAATTCACTTGCGTGCGGGAGCTCTTCCTGTAAATGTTGAAATTATAGGATCCGGTGAAGCACCCGCCGCACTCGGCGAAGGATTCAAACGCGGTTCAATTATCACCGCAATATTTGCAATGATTGTAGTAGGCGGAGCAATTTATGCAAAATACAAAAGAGTTGAAATTGCACTTCCCATGATTTTAACATCGGTTTCCGAAGTTATCATGCTTTTGGGACTTTCCGTATTGATAAAACAACAACTTGACTTGGCATCGATTGCAGGAATTATAGCCGTAATCGGAACAGGTGTAGATCACTTAATCATAATTACGGAAGAAACAGTAAGAGAAGGAAAAATTCCCTCTTCCAAGTTATACGCATCCAGGCTCGGAAAAGCCTTTTCCGTCATATTCGGAGCCGCGGCAACAACAATAATCGCAATGACTCCGCTTCTGTTTTTAGGATTCGGATCACTTAAAGGATTCGCCGTTACAACAATTGCAGGAGTTTTAATAGGAATCTTAATCGCAAGACCTGTATACGGAGTCGTTCTGCACGAAATATTGATGAAAAGAGGATTCGTAGACGAAAAACAAAACTAATAAAAAATGGAAAAAAAAATAAAAATATAAAAATAAAACAAAATACAAAATATAAAAATAAAACAAAATACAAAATATAAAAATAAAACAAAATACAAAAACAAAATATAAAAAGCAAAATATAAAAAGCAAAATATAAAAAACAAAATATAAAAAACAAAATATAAAAAGCAAAATATAAAAACAAAATATAAAAACAAAATATAAAAAACATAAAAACGAAAATATAAGAGTAGATAAAAAGTAAAAATAATTAAAATAATAGTCTTTTTTTGTTGATTTTTTAATTTATTTCAGTCTAAGTCGCTCGTTTTCAAATAAAAATTATATAAATATTTCTTATACGTTCTAAAATTTCGACAAACTATATATATTATAAATGCATTTATTAATTTGCAGACAGATGATTTCCGGTTTTGATCTATATTATTTACGTTTCTAACGTGAAGTCGGGCCACATCTATCATATCTAAATCAGCACAACAATAAACTAAATTCGATATTGTTTATTGATATATAATCACATACGATATGTTACATCTATTTAAACATCCAAAATAGTTAACTGATATATATTAAAGTCTTTTTTCCTCGGACGATTTTCATACGAAACGAAACAAAAGAGTTTAGTGCTCTGAAAATCCTTTGTCTGCAAATTATTCTTCCGAAAGTTTAGTTTCATTTTTTTATTTTCAACCGGTTGTTTCGTTTCATTCTTTTCCTTTACGGTTTTTGTGTCGATGCCCTTACTGTTGTTTTTTCGTTTCATTCTTTTCCTTTACGGTTTTAGTGTCGGTGGCCTAATTTCGTTTTTTCGTTTTATTCTTTTTTTAAAAAAACTTTTGGTCGGTTTTAATCTTAATTGAAAAAAACGGCCCTCCCGTTTTCGCTTATGTGCGGCACATTTCAAGAATTTTCCGATATCCGTTTTTTTCATTTTAAAGGAAAAACCGGGGTTTCGTTTTATTCTTTTTAAGATTTTAACGGAAGCTGCGTTTTATTCTTTTCCCGTAAGGTTTCAGCGTTGGTGGCCTAATTTCTGTTTTTTCGTTTTATTCTTTTTTCCCGTAAGGTTTCAGTGTCGGTGGCTCAATTTCGTTTTTTCGTTTAATTCTTTTTAAAGAAAAGCCGCGATGCGGCTTTTCCTTTTTATTTGGTACGACCTGTCTTTTGTTTTCCTTTTTGCGTGATACTCTCACGCATTCGTTTTTGTTTCCGCCCGCCACTTTTCAGATTTTTTACAACGCCCGTTTTTTCATTTTTCAAGAAACCCGGGGTTCATTTTTTTCATTTTTTAAGAAAATTCTGGTTTTTTATTTTTTATCTTTTTTTTGAATATTTTCGTTTTTCATTCGTTAGTTTCAAATAGTTTTAATGAGTTAAGTTCTACGGTTTTTATGAATATTATATTGTTTGGCCCGCCCGGTGCGGGGAAAGGAACTCAGGCTCAAAGGCTTGCGGAAGAGTATAAAATTCCGCACATTTCTACAGGGGATATTTTGCGCGCAAACGTTCGTGAAGGAACGGAACTCGGAATTAAAGCGAAAGGCTTTATGGAAAGAGGAGAACTCGTTCCCGATGAAGTTTTAATTGGAATTATTGCGGACAGACTTCGTGAAGACGATTGCGAGTCGGGATATTTGCTTGACGGATATCCAAGAACAATTCCGCAAGCGGACGCGTTGGAACAAATTTTGACGGAAATTGATAAACCTATAGATTATGTAATCAACATTTCCGTTCCCGAAAAAGATTTGATCGCAAGGCTTTCCGGAAGAGTTATGTGCAAATGCGGCGCAAGTTTCCACAAATTATTCAACCCGCCAAAGGAAGAAAATTTATGCGATGCATGCGGAAAAGAATTGTATCAAAGAACTGACGATACAGAAGAAGCCGTAGTTGAAAGATTGAAAGCATACAATAAACAAACGTCGCCTCTTGTGCAATATTATGAAGAAAAAGAATTAATGAAAAATGTAGACGGATCGAAATCTATCGATGAAGTGTTCTTAAGCATTAAAAAAATTCTTGATTGATTTTTTTTTTAAATAAATTAAATAAATATCAATTAAATAAATTTCTGATAAACTTTTCGGACGTGTGAAATTGGTCGATAAAAAACAAATTAAAGAACTGCTGAACAAGGCGATTCTGGGACTTGGAGTTTTGATGTTTATAGGTGTCATGATTCCGGGTGTCAGAACCGCATTGGGGCGTGTTGTTGACATATTCATGTTTCCCGTTCTTCAAATGATTGGGGAATCGAATTTCTTTTTACTTCTATCTGTAATGGCAATTATTACGGCTACGTATTCGGCACTTATACAAAAATATGTAGTTGACCAGTCAAAAATGAAAGAGTTTCAAGCAAAAATGAAATTGTTTCAAGAGGAATTCAAAGAAGCCCAGAATACTCAAAATACGTATATGTTAAAACGCCTTGAAGAGCAACAAATTGAAATGCTGCAAGAGCAAAACGTAATTATGAAAGAGCAGTTTAAGCCGATGTTTTATATCGTAATTATTTCTTTGCCTTTGTTCATGTGGGCTTACTACTACATCAACGGAAATTCCATGTCTTCAATCGTTTTCCCGTTTTGGGGTGAACAATCGCTTGGCGATTTTGTGTTTTTCACATTCCAATACTGGATTTACTGGTATTTTGTGTCGTCCCTTGCGTTTAACCAAATTTTTAGAAAAGTAATGGATTTAATATAATGTTAATTACAATAAGCGGTCTTCCCGGTGTGGGAACTACAACAGTAGGCGAGATTCTTGCAAAGCATTATGAAATGGAATATATTTCGGCCGGCATGATATTTCGAAATTTGGCAAAAGAAAAAGGCGTGTCTTTAGCAGAATTTGGAAAAATGGCGGAATGTGACATTTCCGTTGACAAAATGATAGACGAAAGACATAAACAACTTTCGGAAGAATGCGACAATATTATTCTTGAAGGAAGACTTGCCGGAATTATGGCAAATCCTCCAAGAAATATTAAAACAGTTCGAATCTGGCTTAAAGCTCCGCTTGAGACGCGTGTCAGAAGAATAATGAATCGGGAAGGTGCATCGTCATTTCGATATGAATTTAATGAAACGATGGAACGTGAAGAATGCGAACAAAACAGATATAAAAAATATTACAATATAGATGTAAACGATTTGTCGGTTTACGACATCGTAATCGATACGGAAAAGTGGGACCAATTCAAAGTCGCAAAAATTTTAATCGAAGCAATCGATTCTATGAATTAAAAAAAACAAAAAAGCAAAAGAAAAAAGCAAAACAATAAAAACGAAAGCAAAAAATGAAAGCAAAAAACGAAAACAAAAACAAAAAACAACTAAAAATAAAACTTATAAAACGGATTCCGGTTAATCATTTTTGAATATTGGTTTGGTATATTTTTTTAATTTTTTCCAGATTTTGTTTGGTATATTTTTAATTTGGTATATTTTTAGTTTGTTTACAGTTTGTTCGGTTTTTAAATGTTTAAGTATGTTAAAAAATATTTGCCTTTAATTGTCATTGCCGTTATATTTTTGGTCGGAGAAGTTCTGGCTGACCTTTTGCAGCCGTTTTTAATGAGTAAAATAGTAGATGACGGAATTTTGGGTCTGAATGTGGGAACAGGCGCGGGCGTGGGAGCCGGTGCGAGCGCAAGCGATTTACAACTCATTTTGGCACTCGGCCTTAAAATGATTTTAATTGCAATTACGGGTGCGGCTTTGGGTGTTTTTTGTAATGTTTTATTGCAAACGGTCTCAAACAGCATTGGAAATGATTTGCGAAAAGACGTATTTAGCAAAATAATGACATTTTCTTTTGACAAAGTCGACAAGTTCAGTACAGGCTCTCTTATTACGAGATTGACAAACGACACCTCTCAAGTGCAGTTTTTAATTCCTCCTTTTGTCAGAATTGCTACCCGAACTTCATTAATGATATTCGGAAGCCTTTTTTTTGTATATAACCTGAATCAAAAATTCGGGTATATAATGTTAATCGCTTTGCCGCTTATTTTTTTAATAACGGTAATTTGTGTTAGAAGCGCAAATCCTCTTTTTTCAAAATATCAGGAACAGTTAGACGATATAAACAATATTTTACAGGAAGATATATCCGGGATTCGAATGATTAAGGCGTGTGTCCGGGAAGTTTATGAAAATATTCGTTTTTCAAAAGCAAACGACGCGCTTATAAAGACGCAAATGAAAGCAATCATTATAATTTCGATAATGAGTCCGACAATTAATGCTGTACTGTATTTGGCAGTTGCAGGAATATTGCTCGTCGGAGCTGTTGAAGTAGAAAGCGGTTTTGCAACGCCCGGGGAAATTATGGCGTCGATTACATACACTACGCAAATTCTGGGAGGTATGCTTTTGCTTGCAATGCTGTTTCAAAACACGTCACGTGGGCTTATTTCTCTTAAAAGAATCAATGAAGTGTTAATCGACGAGCCGACTTTAAAAGACGGGGAATTTTCCGGAAAAACCGAAACGAAAGGGGCTATTGAATTTAAAGACGTATCTTTTTCTTATCCCGGCTCAGACAAATATGTTCTTAAAAGTATTAATTTAAAAATAAATCCGGGAGAAACGGTTGCGATTATGGGGGCGACCGGTTCCGGAAAAACTTCTTTGGTAAATTTAATTCCAAGGTTTTACGATGTTTCGGCAGGCGATGTTTTAGTAGACGGCGTAAATGTTAAAAATTATAAACAAAACAAATTAAGAGATAAAATTTCAATTGCGATTCAAAAAAGCGAAATTTTCAGTGCGACGATTAAGGAAAATATAGGTTGGGGAAATTTAAATGCGGATTTTGAAATGATAAGAAAAGCAGCAGAAATCTCGCAGGCAGCAAATTTTATACGAAAACTTGAGTCCGGCTATGAAACAAAAGTTTTGGAACGCGGAATGAGTTTGTCAGGCGGTCAAAGGCAAAGAATTGCAATCGCAAGAGCGATTTTAAAGCCTGCAGACATTTTAATTTTCGACGATTCAACGAGCGCTTTAGATTTGAAAACGGAATCCGAATTTTATAAAGCTTTAAAAAAATCAAGACCGAACACAACTAAAATAATCGTTGCTCAAAGGATTGCATCAGTAAAATCTGTTGATAAAATTGCAGTTTTGGATGACGGAAAAATATCCGCAGTTGGAAAACACGAAGATTTGTTAAATACTTGTAAAATATATCGTGAAATATTCGAATCCCAAATGGGGGAGTCTCAAACGGATGAATCTGAATCGGGAGTTGCGTGATTTAAAATGAAAAGAGATTTTAAAAACACAAATTCTGAAAAGATGATGTTTGGAGGACCTCGCGGCAAAAGATTTGCAGAAATCGAATACGCCGACGACATAAAAACCACTCTAAAAAGAATTCTTACTTACTTTGCAGAAGAAAAGAAAATATTGTTTATTTTATTTTTAATAGTTACAATTGGTGCGGTTTCCGGCGTTTTGGCTCCTATTTTTCAAAGTTATGCAATAGACGTAATCGCAAAGACGAAAGAAGGGTCTCTTATCGATTTTGTCGCAATTATGGTTTTTCTTTATTTCGTGTACAGCATTTCTCTTTTTTTAAACGGTTATTTAAGTGCAGATTTGAGTCGAAAGGTCATAAAAAAGATGCGAGAAGAGCTTTTCGGAAAAATTATGGAACTTCCGATCGGCTATTCCGACTCTCACCCTTATGGTGACACGATGAGCAGAATGACAAACGATATCGACAATATTTCAACTACGATATCTCAATCAATTCCCAGAATTTTTTCAGGACTCATGACCTTGTTTGCAACTTTGGCGATAATGCTTTGGCTTTGTTGGGAACTTGCTCTTTTAAGTTCAATTACAATAATTCTGTCCGCTTTGTTTACAAAATTTATTTCGGAAAGAATTAGAAAATATTCCAAAAAACGTCTATTTCTTCTGGGGAAAACAAACGGAATAGTAGAAGAAATGATATCGGGATACCGTACCGTTACAGCTTACAATATACAGGAAACTGCAAAAGAAAACTTTTCCAAAACGTCTGACGAACTTGAAAAAACCGGAATTAAAGCCGGAATTTTCGGCGGACTCATGGGTCCGGTAATGAATTCAATCGGAAACATCGGTTTTGTAATAATTGCAGTTTTCGGCGGCTATTTTGCTCTTCAAGGTTTAATTTCAATCGGAACGATTTCCGCATTCATAGTTTACTCAAAACAATTCAGCCGCCCGATTAACGAAATTGCAAGCATTTACGGCCAAATACAAACTGCAATTGCAGGAGCCGAAAGAGTTTTCGTAGTTCTTGACGAAGAATCGGAAGACATGTCAGGCGACCTATTAGAAATTTCCGATCAATACACAGTTACTTTTAAAGACGTAAACTTCTCATACGTCCCCGACGTTTCAGTAATTAAAAACTTTTCATTAACAGTTCCTTCCGGGAAAAAAGTAGCAATCGTCGGTGCAACCGGCTCCGGAAAAACAACAATTGTAAACTTGCTCATGAGATTTTATGACATCGACTCCGGCGAAATTTCAATAAACGACCAAAACATAAACGAAATTTCCAAATCAAGTCTCAGAGAAAACATCGGAATCGTTCTTCAGGACACATTTTTATTCACCGACACAATTTTAAACAACTTAAAATACTCAAACGAAAACGCAAAGCCCCAAAAAATAGAAAAAGCCGTAAAAGCAAGTCGTTTAACAGAAATGATAAACTCCCTTCCCGAAGGCTACGACACAATATTAACCACACCCGGTTCAAACATAAGTCAAGGCCAAAGGCAACTCTTTTCAATAGCAAGAGCCTTTGTTTCCGACCCCAAAATCTTAATATTTGACGAAGCCACCTCAAACGTTGACACAAGAACCGAAAAAGAAATTCAAAACGCAATGCAAGAAATAATGAAAAACAGAACAAGCATCGTAATTGCCCACAGACTTTCAACAATAAAAGACGCCGACATCATTGCAGTTATGGACAAAGGCCAAATCGTTGAGACAGGAACTCACGACACATTAATAAAAAAGAAAGGAAAATATTACGAACTTTATATGACACAATACGCAGGATTTGCTATTTGAAGAGAGTTTTATTTTTATTTTTATTGTTTTTTAATTTTTATTTTATTCTTTTTTATTTTTTATTTTTATTTTAAAAACTCAAAAAATCACATGTTTTTTACAAAAAATATAAACTGTGCGCTATTTTTACAAAAAAACATGACACGGCCGCAATTTTTTAAAAAATGAAAACTTGTTTGCCGTTTTTTCCCCAAATCCGGAAATTTGCGCCCTAAAAAACCGAAAGACGCGTTTTTCCCAAACGGAAGCAAAAACCCAAGTCGTGATTTTTTCCAAAACTAGAATAAAATCTCAAGTTGCATTTTTTCCAAAGATAAACAAAACCCCAAGTCGCATTTTTTCCAAAACTAGAATAAAATCTCAATCAAGTTTTTTCAAACGAGAACAAAATCTCAAGGCGTAATTTTTCAAACGGAAACGAAATCACAAGGCGTAATTTTTCTCAAATCCGAAATTTGTGCCCTAGAAAACCGCAAAATGTTTTTTTCCAAACGGAAACAAAAACCCACGTCGTAATTTTTCTAAAACGGGAATAAAAAATCCAAGTACATTTTTTCAAACTTAAACAAAATGTCAAGGGGCAATTTTTTCTCGAACGAGAACAAAATCTCAAGCAGATTTTTTCAACCGCAAATAAAATCTCAAATCATAATTTTTTCTCAAATCCGAAAATTTGCGCCCTAAAAAACCGCAAGACGCGTTTTTCCAAACATAAACAAAACCCTAAGTCGTAATTTTTCCAAACGGGAATAAAATCCAAGCACATTTTTTCAAAAAACAGAAAAACAAAGAAAGAAATTCAAAAATTTTAAAATAGAATTTTAACGTAATTCATCGTAATAATTTATTAGTAATAACTTCTTTTTGTTAATTGCAATTTGTAAATAACATATTTAATGCGGTAAATATACAATAAGCAAAATATAACAAATTTGGAATATAATTAGGTAGAACTGTATGTTTGATGAAAAAAACGAGGACTGTTTGGAAAATCTAAACGACGGAAGTTTAGAAAAGTTCGCTGATAAAGGTTTTAACAAATTAAAATCTGTAACTCCGCACATACCTCTCGGTATTGTTTCTCCGGACGAATTAATAAAAATAGCAGAAATTGCAAAAAAATATAATGCTGTTTTGAGGATCACTTCATCTCAAACGATTTCACTTTCGGGACTTTCTGAAGACGACCGCGATTTGGTAAGGTCGGAACTTGAATTTCTAAACCGGAAAAAAAGAAAAAGAAATTCGGAGGAACAGTTTGTTTTAAAAAGTTTTCAAAGCGTAAAAACATGTCGCGGGAAAGAATTTTGCAGAAGAGGAAAACAAAACGCTTTAACATTAGGTTTAAAAATAGACAATATTTTTTACGGAACGAATTTACCGTCAAAATTGAGAGTTGCCGTCTCCGGCTGTCCTTTCAGTTGTTCAGAGCCGATTATAAGAGATATCGGGATTGTGGGAACAAATAACGGATATAATTTTTTTGTTGGAGGAAATGCAAGCACTAAACCTCGTTTCGGAATTTTATTTAAAGAAAATTTAACGGAAAATTGTGTTTTGGAATATATTAATGCAATCGTTAATTTCTTAATAAAATATAATTCAAAAAAGAGACTCGGAGAAATTATAGACATAATCGGACTCGATGAATTCGAAAAGGAAATACAAAATGAAATTACGAAATAAAATACAAAATAAAATACAAAATAAAATTACGAAATATTAATAAATGTATAAATAGTATATATTAATTAAGAAATTATTTAATGAACAATTTTTTAAAATCATTTTTAGGGGGGTTTTGAGTAAATGATTAAAATTGGATTTCTCGGGTGCTTGGTACTGCAAGATGAAATGCTCTATTTAATTGAAAACGATCCTTCTGTTAAAAAAGTAACTTTAATAAAAAACGGGGAAGAAGAACTTATTTCGGAAAAACTGGATGAACTCGGTATTCCATATGAGCTGAAATTTTTTGAACAGTTGGATTCTTCAGATAATAACGGTTCAACCGATTCGAGTGATTTAGATTCAAATTCTGACTCCGGTTCTGACTCCGGTTCTGATTCTGATTCTGATATCGAAATAATTATTTATCTTCTTAAATTGGGTCTTCATGCTTATCCGAAAACATTAAAAGAAGTCGTTTATGAAGAAGTAGGGAAATTTTCCAAACATGTAAACGGAATTCTATTATTTTACGGCTTGTGCGGAAACGTTTTAGGGAAAGTTGATTTGGAGCTTTCTACGAAAGAATGTCCCGTTCGGATTTTAAGGGAATCAAACAACGAGGTCGTTGACGATTGTGTAGGTGCCGTTTTAAACGGACGTGAAAATTATTTAAAACTTTTGAAAAGTTTTAACGGTGTCGGAACGTTCATATTTTTCCCTATGAATTCCGTTACGGCAGGTACTTTATTTGAATCCGATATGAAAAAACAACGTTTTAGTGAAGAAGAAATATACAAAATGAATAAATTCATGTTTAAAGAGTGCGGCTACAAATATGTCGGAAATCTTGACACGGGTTTAAATTATACAAAAGATGTTGATTCGTCAATTAAAAGATTTGCAGACAGATATGATTTTGAAGTTATCCCGCTTGAAGGCGGAAATCAGGATTTGATTGATTATAATTACAAACATATAAAAAGTGCCATTAAGGAAAGCTTAGCTTAAATAGTAGATTATATCTTAGATTATATCTTAAGTAAATTATATCTTAAATGTGTATTATTCCAAAAAAGAATACTCGGAAAAACAAACAGAATGCAAAGGGCAGGCCAAATGGTAGATCAATACGAAAGTCAAATTAATTCAAACGATTCAAAAAACTCAAACGACTCAAACAGCTCAAACAATTTAAACAAATCAAATGTGGAAAGGTCTTTTAATCGTGAGGATTTGCTTAAAAATGTTTCAAGGGTTGTTGTAAAAGTCGGAACGTCTTCTATAATCGACGATGACGGAATAAAGTCCGGTTTTTTTAAACGAATTACGGAACAGGTAAAGCATTTGATGGATTCCGGAATACAAGTAATTATTGTGTCTTCCGGGGCGATAGGTGTTGGGCTTGGGATTTTAGGAATCGAAGCAAAACCGCATGAAATTCCGATAAGGCAAGCAGCAGCTGCGGTCGGTCAAAGCGAACTTATGCATGTATGGGCGGATGCTTTTGAAAAACACAACTTGAAAGTTGCACAAATTCTTCTGTCGTACGATTTTTATTCCGACCGTGTAAAATATTTGAATTTGAGAAACAGTATAATGACTATTTTGTCATACGGTGTTGTTCCTATTATAAATGAAAACGATTCTACATGTACAAATGAAATAGAAACTCTTTTCGGTGACAACGACAGACTTTCCGCTATGGTTTCAAGTAAAATAGAAGCGGATTTGATGATTATATTGTCCGATGTTGAAGGACTTTATGACAGAAATCCGAAATTTTATTGCGGCGCAAACAGAATTCCGATCGTTTGGGAAATTACTCCTGAAATTGAATCGTATGGCGGCGACCCGTCAGGAACTCGCGGTACAGGGGGAATGAGAACGAAACTTGAGGCCGCAAAAATCTGTGAAAAAAGCGGCTGCCACATGGTAATTGCTCATAATGAAGTTCCGGATGTTTTAATAAGACTCGTAAACGGCGAAGATATAGGAACAATTTTCCCGGCGCATGAAAAGCGTGCAAAAAACAAATCGCGCTGGCTTCTTCTTTCAAAATCGGAAGGAACAATTCATGTGGATCGCGGTGCAATGGATGCACTCGTGTCAGGAATAGGGCTTTTGCCCTCCGGAATTTATTCCGTTTCCGGAAATTTTGAAAGAGGAGATATTGTAAGAATCGAATGCGGCGGTGCCGTTTTTGCAAAAGGAATTACAGATTACAGTTCAGCTGAACTTGATTTGATAAAAGGCGCTCAGACAAATGAAATAGAATCTATTTTGGGTCACAAAAACTATGACCACGTAATTCGAAAAGAAAATCTCGCAATTTATGATTAATCGAAGAATATGAACTATTCGATTTTTTACTATTCGATTTTATAATTTTATATATTATAATTTTAATTTTATAATTATCATATAATTTACAGGTGAATGTTTTGGTTACCAACTTTAAAGACAAGAAGATCGGTTTTATAGGAGCCGGCAAAATGGCAACGGCTTTCATTGAAGGCCTTTTGGAATCGGGTTTTCCCGCATCTCAAATATACGGTTCGGCCAGATCTGAAAACACTCAAAAAAAAATAGAATCTTACGGTGTAAACTTTACAAACGATAATAAAAAGCTTGCAAAAAACGTAGATATCATTGTATTTTCTGTAAAGCCGAATACTCTTTTATCCGTTATTCGTGAAGTTCGAAAAGAATGCGAAGGAAAGCACATAATTTCAATCGTTGCAGGAACTTCTCTTGACACTCTCGAAAACGAGATGCCGGGTGTTACAAAAATTTTCAGAGCAATGCCCAATATATGTTCTACTGTTTTAAAAGGAACTACCGCAATCGCACACACAAGACATTGTACTGAAGAAGACATTCAAACGACTCTGGACATATTTTCATCGGTCGGAATCTCAAGAATAGTTCCCGAAAATTTAATGGACGCCGTAACCGGGCTTTCCGGAAGCGGTCCCGCCTACATTTTCCAAATAATCGAAGCAATGTCGGACGGTGCAGTTCACGAAGGACTTGACCGAAAAACAGCAACGGAATTTGCCGCACAAACAGTTTTGGGAGCGGCCGAAATGGTTTTAAAATCCGATAAATCTCCCGGCGAATTGAAAGATATGGTTTGTTCCCCCGGCGGAACTACTATAGAAGGTGTCAGAAAACTGGAAGAATCGGGCGGAAGAGCGGCATTTATGAATGCGGTAATCGCTGCTTCCGAAAAATCTAAGAAAATGAATAAAAAATGAATAGAAATAAAAAATAAAAAGTAAAAAGTAAAAAGTAAAAAACGAATAAAAACTGCTTTAAAAACGGAAAAAAACTTTAGATTAATCTCTAAAAAAGAGGACGCGTTCCGCGTCCTCTTTTTTAAAAATAATGAAACGTAGCAACCGTTTAATTCTTAAAGTCAATGATACGCCGTGGCAGCCTTTTAAAACCTAAAAAGAATAAAATGTAGCGTCCGTTAAAATCCTAAAAACAATAAACTGAATCGTCCGTTAAAATTCTAAAAACAATAGAAAACGGCAACCGTTAAAAACCTAAAAATCGCCGCAGCCACCCGGAAAAATCTGACCTTGGTTTTTCTCAAAAAAGAATAAAACGTAGCGACCGTTAAAATCTTAAAGTCAATGATACGCCGTGGCTGCCTTTTAAATCCTAAAAACAATAAACCGTATCAACTGTTAAAATCTTAAAGTTAATGGTACGCCGTGGCAGCCTTTAAAATCCTAAAAACAATAAAATGCGGCTTCCGTTAAAATTCTAAAACAATAGAATACGACGTCCGTTAAAATCCTAAAAATCGCCGCCGCCTTTCAGAAAAACCGAACCTGTTTTTCTCAAAAAAGAATAAAACGTAGCAACCGTTAAAATCTTAAAGTTAATGATACGCCGTTGCAGCCTTTTAAATCCTAAAAAGAATAAACCGTATCAACTGTTAAAATCTTAAAGTTAATGGTACGCCGTTGCAGCCTTTAAAATCCTAAAAACAATAAACAGAAGCGTCCGTTTAAATCCTAGAACAATAGAAAACGACGTCCGTTAAAATTCTAAAAGCGCCTTCCGCCTCTCAGAAAAACCGAACCTTGTTTTTTTATCAAAAAAGAATAAAACGTAGCGTCCGTTAAAATCTTAAAAAGAATAAAAAGAAAAGCCGTTTAAAACTCAAAAAGTAAGAAAGATAAAAAGTAAAAAAGGTTATGAAAGAATAATTTTAAAAAATTTCAAAAAAGGAAATGAAATACATTTCATTTCCTTTTTATTTTTACAACATCTCCAAGAGTCAGATTTTTAGTCGGCCCGCTCTTATATTCTTTTTCTTGTCCCGTTTGTTCCAAAAGTTTTATGTCAAGTGCTCTTTCCAATTTTTTAATCAGATCTTCTTCCGGGGTAATTCCCCCTCTTTCCACGTTTTTAATTAACGGAACACGTTCTTTTATGTTGTGCGCCAAATCTTCCTGCGTCCATCCTTTTTTCTCGCGTGCTTCTCTGATTTTTATTTCGTAATCTTCCACAATTCTAACTTCAAGTCCTGCAAAATAGTTTTTACTGCTTTGGGCTGCACGAGCTCTTGCAACTTTTACAATTTCCTCATCTGATTTTTTGGAAATTATCGGAGAGACTTTAGACACTTTCGGTTTTACAATCGTTCCGTATTTTTCACATTCACGGCAAACTTTCATTTCAGTTCCGTCCATGGTTATCGTAGATGCAGTTCCATGGATATTTTTTCCGCAAATTTCGCACTCCACTATACATCACCCTTTTCTTTTAAATAAAATTTTAAATAGAAAAACAGAATCGTTTTTAAATATTTTATATAAATATTATATTGTTCCTATATCAATTTTTTGATTTATTTCAAATATATCCCGATTTTTAGGATATATTTAGAATATTATTTAGAATATTTAGGATATTATTTCGAATATTTTATTAGAATATTTTATTAGAATATTTTATTTCGAATATTTTAT
>JGI24707J26582_10002168_pt1 | contig 15025 bp, 12 predicted proteins | sample BioPla1DNA1_FD_26582 | JGI IMG/M metagenome (IMG submission 26582) | reverse complement strand
TCGGAAAGCGAGATATTCGCTCGCTTAACCAATCTTTCCAGTTGAATCTCGGGTTTAACGTAAACAACCCAAACCCGATCAATCCATTCATTCCAACCGACCTCATATAACAGGGGAATTTCGGCAAAAACGATTTTACCTTTTTGTTCAGCTTCGTATGCATCGGATTTTATTAGCTTTAAAACTATAGGGTGAATAATCCTCTCCAAAAGAATGCGCTTTTCTTGATCGGCAAAGATTATTTTCGCCAGCAGTTGTCTATTCAGTGTAAGATCGTCCTGAACCACCATGGGAAATACGTCGGCCACTTCCTTCCACCCCAAACCCCGGGGCTCAACTGCCTTCTTAGCATATGCGTCGGCATCAAGAACGACCGCACCGAGATCGCGTAACCGATTTGACACTAAAGTTTTTCCGCTGGCTATTCCTCCCGTAATACCTATCATACTTTACTCCTTTTGACAAATTGGGCAAAAATGACTAGTTCTTCCCGCCACTTTCTTATGCTCTATATTAGTTCCGCATGTGGGACACTTTTCACCTTTTCTTCCGTAAATCTGTAATCTATTTTGGAATGAACCTTCTTGACCATAACCTGTGCGATAATCTCTTAAAGTCGTGCCCTGATTGTCAATGGCATCTTTTAAAACGGTTTGAATTGCCCCATGAAGACGGGTAATCTCTGCTTTNTTTAAAGAGTTGGCAGGACGCTCCGGGTGGATGCCGGACATAAACAAACTTTCATCAACGTAAATGTTGCCCAATCCCGCAATCAAGCTTTGATTTAATAAAACCGATTTAATTTTAGTGCTTCGTTTATGCACAAAATCGCTTAAAACTTCAGGAGAAAACTCCTTGGAAAGGGGTTCAATCCCTAAGTTAAATAGTCCCTTTACTTGTTCGTAGTTCCCCTTTGATACAAGATCAATGGTGGCAAACTTACGAACATCCTCAAATCGCAACTCATCGCCCGTCTCAAAGCCAAAGATTACGGAAGTATGCTTAGCTAAAGGTATGCTTTGATCTGAATAATAAGTCAAGCGACCTGTCATGCGCAAATGGATTACTAACTCACGATTATCTTTCAAACTAAAAATCAAATACTTTCCGCTTCTTTTTATTTGTGAAAATTCATTTCCGATTAAAGCAGACTTAAAATCCGCGGAGGAAATGTGTTGCAAAATTCGTTCGTAATTAACTTGCACAGTAATTATGGGTTTATTTAAAACCACAGGCAAAAGTGAACGCCTTACGGTTTCGACTTCCGGTAATTCAGGCATATTTCTACTCCTTAAATTCAAAGGCCTGCATATCTCTCCAATTTAATCCGTGGACAACTTCTACTAATAGAGGCACGTCCAGCGAAACAACATTTTCCATCTCTTTTCTAATTATCTCCGCCGCCGTCTCTATTTCCTTCTCAGGCACCTCAAAAACTAGTTCGTCATGCACTTGTAATAATAGTTTAGTGGTTAAGTCGGCTTTTTTCAACGCTTTATCAACATTTAGCATGGCAAGTTTAATTATATCCGCTGCGCTACCCTGTATCGGTGAGTTCATGGCTGTTCGGGCAGCGAAGTTACGTGCAGCATAATTTCTGCTTTTTAGACCCGGTAAATAGCGTCTCCGCTTAAAGAGGGTTTCCACATAACCCTTTTCCGTACCCATCTCCACAGATCGGTCTAAATAGGTCTTCACGCCGGGATAACGATGGAAATATGAATCAATGTACTCCTGTGCTTGGGCCCTGGTTAAATTGATTCCCTTAGCCAAACCAAAACTGCTTATTCCATAAACAATCCCGAAATTAATGGCTTTCGCGGCATTGCGATCTTCAGAAGAAACATCATCAATATTTTTACCAAATACTTCTGCCGCTGTTTGGGCATGAATATCTTGTCCACTACGAAAGGCCTTTAATAACGTTTCATCTTGAGATAAATGGGCCAAGAGCCTAAGTTCAATCTGTGAGTAGTCGGCACCTAGCAAAACATGATTAGAAGATGCCACAAATGCTTCGCGAATTCTTCTGCCTTCCGCTGTACGCACCGGAATGTTCTGCAAGTTTGGATGTGTACTGCTCAGTCTGCCTGTGGCCGTAACCGTTTGGTTGAAGGTGGTATGAATCCTTTTAGTTTTTGGTGAAATTAATTCTCCCAATGCGTCGGCGTAGGTTGATTTCAATTTAGCCACTTGGCGAAACTCCAAGACATTTTGCACTATTTTATGGTGACTTAATTCTTCCAAAACATCGGCACTTGTGGAAGGGCCTGTCTTGGTTCTTTTTAGAACGGGAAGCCCCAATTTATCAAAAAGAATTACGCCCAATTGTTTTGGAGAGTTAATATTGAATTCTTCTTCCGCTTCTTGATAGATTTCTTCAGTTAATTTAGCCAGAGTTTCTTCTAAGTCTCGGGAAATTTCTTGAAGTTTTTCAGGATCAACTACAATCCCATTATATTCCATCATAGCGAGTAGAGGAATTAAAGGCAACTCAATATCTTCATAAAGCGATAACAGATCGTCTTTTTCTAAACTTTTTTGCACCTTAGGTGCTATGGTTTGTAACAAACGCAAGAAAGCCACTTCGTATTCGAGCTCTGATTCGTTTAAGGTTGTTGACGCCTCTTCAAAGTGGGAGGCAATGGCTGCAAAGTCCCAGCGTTGTTCCGGATTGAGGCAATAAAGTGCAACTTCTAAATCAAAAAATACACTTACCTCTTCTTTTGCACTACCCAAAAGGTGTAAAATTACTTTACCATTATGACAATAAAGCTTTTTAGAAGCTAGAGCTTCTCTTAGTGCTCNTTGGTTATGATCAACTTCATCGTTGGTTAAAACCCAAAGATTATCGTCAAAAGCCATAAGCAGACTTTTATGCAAATCGGAAGCACTTGAGTAAACTTCGGATGCCTTATTTAGTTGAGACCAGAAAGTATCGGGGTCTGTTGAAAACTGTCCGTAAGAAAGATCCCAGCTTTCGGTGTATTTAGTTTTATCACCGGAAATCTCGGGCAAACGATCTAGTAAGGTTTTGAATCCCAAGTGTTGAAAAAGCTCGTGCACATCGCCATAATTAACCTCCGCTTGCTTGTTTAAGTCTACCTCAATTGCGACGTCCCGCTTGATTGTGGCCAGATCGCGACTTAAATAGGCCTGGTCTTTAAATTCAACCAAGCGCTCTTTTAACTTTCCTTTAAGCTCGGAAATATGCTCATAGACGCCATCAATATTTTCATAACTGGCAAGGAGTTTTAGGGCAGTTTTTTCTCCAACACCGGGCACACCGGGAATATTATCGGAACTATCACCCATGAGTCCCTTTAATTCAAGCACTTGCCCGGGTGTTACTCCATATTCCTTTAAAAGAGTTTCTTCATTTATTGATTCCGTTTCAGTGATTCCCCTCTTAGTAAACAAAACAGTGGTTTGATCTGAAACTAATTGAAAAGCGTCTCTATCNCCTGTGACGATGCATACTTCAAAACCTTCTGCTTCACCTTGTTTACTGATGGTGCCGATTAAATCGTCAGCTTCATAACCTTGCTTTTCNACATGGGCGATATCCAGAACATCAAGCACTTTCTTCATAAGGGGGATTTGCGGTCTTAAGTCGTCAGGCATACCCTTGCGATTTGCCTTATATTCATCGTATTTTTCGTGCCTAAAGGTGGGTCCGGACATATCAAAAGTAACCAAGATTTGATCCGGATCGTAATCTTCTCGCAGACGAAACAGCATCATGGTCAAACCGTATACGGCATTTGTAGGATCGCCGCTTGCATTTGTCAGGGGCGGCAGGGCATAAAAGGCCCTATTAATTAAACTGTTCCCGTCGATAAGAAACAAACGTTTTTTCACAAAAAGTACCCCCTTCTCTATCTAAAGCCTATTCAACACTGAAGTGTAAAAACCTGCCTTAACTGGGTAAAGCCCCCCTAACTGGAGACCATTACATAGAGGGCATCCCTTGCTATTATCGAATCAAAGAGTGTAGAATAAATTTAGCTTAATAGAAAAGGAGTAATTTTATGCGACTCAGATCATTTAAAAACTCAGCTTTAGTCATAATACTTCTCTTTGCTTTTATATTCAATGCCACACCAAGCCGAGCTTCTTTTGATGATATTGAAAATAATTGGGCAGAAGAATCCATCTTATCCTTGGAAGAGCAGGGTCTTTTCGTTGACCTTTGGAGTGATGAATTTCTTCCCCATGGTTCAATAACCCATGCCACTGCCTTAGACTTGGTTACTAGANCATTTGATCTAACGGAGGAAGAAAGGGAAGCATTAAATGACTGGCTGAGTGATCTTTTAGTAGGTCACGATGAAGGAATTACACGGGGTGAATTTGCGGCCTTGGTGGCGAATCCTTTAGGTCTGGGAACAAAAAGCGATGCGCCTAAGATGAGTTATCCAACTTTTGCAGATTTAAGAGCTGATTATCCCGGATTTTTAGCAATTGAATTCTTACAGCAGCTTAAACTGTTTCCCAGTCATATGTTAGGACGTTTTGAACCTTATCGTTTAATAACCAGAAGTGAAATGGCCCATATTCTAGACCATGCCTTGCAATATGAACAAATTGAGGGCGTAGTATCTGAATTTGNTCATGATGAAAAAATGGTACTACAAATTGACGAAGAAGAAACCGAAATAAAACTTGCTACTGATACCATGTACATGACTGACCTTGACATAATCAGCGANGAAGTGGCGAAGGAATCCTTAATAACAAAGGGTGACCGTGTTAAAGCACTCACTAAAGATCAGACTGCCTTAGTGATTAATTTGGAAAAGGAAAATGCAAGCCTTGCCTTACTTCGCGGCTTTAACAAATTGGGTCAAGCTGTGGCTGACGTCCTNACGCCCGCGCAAGTATCCGCCCTTATTTCAGGAGACTGGGAACAATTAGGCGAGGAAGTTCGCTATGAGGTTTATCAAGAATTAGTTGAACGGGGTTTGAATCCTTGGGAAGCGGAAGCATTGATGAAACAAGAATGGTCTTCATTGCAAAACATGGTTGAAGATCGTTTAACCCAAGAGGCAGCCGATTATCTACAAGTTGCTCCGGAGCTAATTGATGCCGCGGTTAGACAAGAATGGTCTAAGCTATTAGAATATGCCCAAGTTGAGCTCGCGCAACGTTTGCTCACCAGTGAATGGTTAAATGGAATCATTCCCAACTAAGCATATTAGTATCGGTCCATTCCAATCTTAATTGATCATGGGGATAACTAACCCGCAATTTACTTGCAGGAAGATAAAAGTTGCCCCAAAAGCTTAATACTTCGATTTTTTCAGGAATTAGATTGCGACTTATATTATCAGAGTTAATATAAATTTCACCACAATGAATCAAAGCCTTGCCCAAGTATTCTTCTCCCGCATAGACATGAGGACTGTGTAGTGTTAAGAAGCCTTGGGCTTTGCTATACCTAAAACCGGTTAGCTGCTCATAGATGGATAGGGGTAGAAAATACTGTTCACCCCATTTTTTTAGATCCGTGAAATATTCTAATTTTGGATCTAAAATAAAATCGAAGGGCAAATAGTATGTGTCATCAACCTCCACAGCGTTGAGATCTATTTCGGTTCCATCAAGTTTTAGGGATAAGGCCCACGCCATTGGCGAAGGTCTTGCAGTCGGTGTATCAATTAATTCGTTAATGATCGGCCAAAACACCCCGTTCCAGCCTTTGTGTTCAAGTTCAATTAAAAGTTGCTCGTGACTTGTGTCACGGTTGTATAAATCAGGATAAACTGTAATAGTTTTGGTATGCAAGAGTGGATCTTCGAGTAAAAGGACAGTTTGATAAATTATCTCAACGGGAGTCCCCACTTTAACTAAAGAACTTAGCTTCTCCACGTCTTCGTTTCGCATACGTATACAACCTGCAGAAGCCGCCTTTCCAATTGACTGAGGTACATTTGTGCCATGAATTCCATAACCGGGCATATCCAAACCCAACCAGCGAGATCCCACTGGGTTATCAGGTCCCGGAGGAATTGGCTCGAGGCCGTACTCCGCCATTTTTGGTGGGTAGTAAGTTGGATCTACTACGTTATTAATTATTCTGGTGGGTCCCAAAACTGAAGGTTTTAACTCACTACCTACGCCGATGGGAAAACTTTTGACCTGTACACCGTATTCATAAAGATATAAAGTAAACGCGGGAACATTGATTACTATTTTAGTTTCTCCCTGGGCAATTGCAGTAAATAGATTCATTATTACAAGTAGGCTAAAAATGATTACTGAATATTTTTTACCCATTTAAAATATCTCCTCCTCCATTCCTTGTAAGTATGTGAAACGGAGAAGGAGATTATGCTTTGATTACTCCACTAGCAATAATTAACTGCAGCGACTAAAACCGCAGTCTAGGCAGGTTGAACAACCACTTTCTTCCACCATGTTGCCACTGCACTCCGGACAAATTTCGCCCTTAAAAACAGAGCTTTCNGAGGTCGTCTCAGATGCCGAATCGTTAGCGATTGGAGGATTCATGGGCCTATCGTTGTTTGTATTTTCTTGTTGCTTAATATATTCATCAAGAACTTGGGCTATTGCATCGGGGCAAGAAAGCACTTGTTTTCCATCTTGCCAAATGGGATGAGGACAACGAATTCCCTTGAGCTGTTTTACCACCTGCTCAGGTTGCACTCCGGAGCGTAAAGAAAGGGAAATTAATCTGGCAGTAGCTTCAGAGAAAGCGCCTGCGCAGCCCCCAGCCTTACCTATAGTTGTAAACACTTCGCAAATCCCTTGTTCATCGGCGTTAATAGTTACATATAATGTACCGCAACCCGTCTTGATGCGAATGGTCTGACCCGTTGTTACAGCCGGTCGCTTTCTTGGAGAAGAAGATGCTTCGTCTTTATCCTTTTCNGTGGCGTCTTGCTTGTGTCCAACAGTTAGTACCTCACCTTCCCTGGAACCGGCTCGATAAACGGTAACGCCTTTGCAACCTAAATCGTAAGCGAGTTCATAAACCTCTTTAATATCTTCTTTTGTTGCTTCTTTGGGAAAATTCACGGTTTTGCTCACCGCATTGTCCACAAACTCCTGAAAAGCGGCTTGCATGCGTATATGCCATTCGGGCGTCACTTCATAAGCGGTGACAAAAATGTCCCTAAGTGCTGAAGGTATCTGTTCAAGATCTCGAACATTACCCGTCGCGGCAACTTTTTCTACGAGATCATCTGCATACAAACCTTCTTCTCGCAAGATTTCTTCGAATTGGGCATTAACTTCAATTAAGCGGTCGTCATCCATNACGTTACGCGTAAATGCTAAGGCAAAGATGGGCTCAATTCCACTGGAGCAACCGGCGATGATTGAGATGGTTCCCGTGGGAGCAATGGTGGTGACGGTGGAGTTTCGCATNGGTTTTCCTGTTTTCTCAAAGATACTTCCTTTATAATTAGGGAAAGAACCACGTTCTTCGCCTAGTTGAACAGAAGCGGCATGTCCCTTAGTTTGAATAAACCTCATGATCTCTCGACCTAGCTCCACACCCTCCTCGCTATTATAAGCAATGCCTAAGCGCATCAAAAGATCAGAAAAGCCCATTACACCCAAACCAATTTTTCTATTAGCTTTGGTCATCTCTTCTATTGCCGGAATGGGGTATTTATTCACATCTATGACATTGTCTAAGAAACGAACCGATATCTCCACAACTTCCTGTAGGCGATCCCAATTTACGACCCACTCAGTCCCTTTACGTTTGGCCATGGTTGATAAGTTAATCGAACCTAAATTACAACTTTCGTTGGCCAAAAGTGGTTGCTCACCACATGGGTTTGTGGCTTCGATCTCTCCGACAAGTGGCGTTGGATTTGCCCGATTCATACGATCTAAAAAGACTATACCGGGCTCACCATTTTTCCAGGCCATCTCCACTATTAGTTCAAAGACTTCCCGGGCATTCAATTCTTTAACGGTTTCACCTGAACGGGGATTAATAAGTGCATAATTTTTATTGGAGTTTACCGCCTCCATGAAGTCTTCAGTAATCCCCACCGAAATATTAAAGTTAGTAATCTGAGAGGTATCTTCTTTACTTTGAATAAATTCAATTATATCAGGATGATCAACTCTCAAAATTCCCATGTTGGCACCGCGCCGTGTACCGCCTTGTTTAATGGCGTCTGTTGCGGCGTTATAACATTTCATAAACGATACGGGTCCACTGGCCACCCCACCTGTGCTACTTACCACGTCTGAATTGGGACGAAGGCGAGAAAAGCTAAAACCGGTTCCCCCACCTGATTTTTGAATAAGAGCGGTGTTCTTTAGCGTTTCGAAAATACCCTCCATGGAATCTTCAATTGGTAGCACAAAGCAAGCTGCTAATTGTTGCAAATCCCTACCCGCGTTCATTAACGTGGGGCTGTTCGGTAGAAATTCAAGGTTATTCATTATTTCGAAGAATTTTTCTTCCCATGTCGGATCCGTTTCATGCTGGGCAATATTTTTAGCTACTCTGCGTAGCATATCCTCCGGTGTTTCAACAAGTTTGTTATCGATTTTTGCGAGATAACGACGTTCTAGAACGGTACGAGCGTTATTAGATAGTTGCACAAAGACTTCCCCCTTAAACATATACTAAGTATTGTATTATTGCTTTACAATTATACTACATGTGGTATGGTTTGGCAATAAAAAAATCTGAGTATCTTTAGGATACTCAGATTAAGCTCTTGTACTTAATTTGCTTTTGCCATATTCTCTTCTTTTGCACATTGTGCACACAGACCGTAAAACTCCAAGCGGTGGCCTCTGATCTTAAAGTCACCCATCTGCTCGGCTTTNTGTTCTAATTCATCCATGGCTGACATATGAATATCTTCAATAATATCACATTTTTCACATACAAAATGGTAATGTTGATGAGCATTCGCGTCAAAACGAGAATGGGTACTTCCGAAACAGAGTTCTTGAATTTCTCCGTGTTCACTTAGGGTTTTAAGATTACGATATATTGTTCCTAAACTCACATGGGGCATCTGTTTGCGAACTTCTTGGTATACCCAATCGGCCGTGGGATGGCACGTTGTATTGCGAAGAACGTCTAAAATAACCTCACGTTGTTTAGTTTTTCGAACAAAGCCTTTTGGTTTCACTCCATCATCCCCCCCATCCTATTGCGAAGTCTTACTATTAGTTTACCATTTTACTAAGTAAAGTCAAGGCAAAAAAGCCTTGCAAATCGGCTATCTTCGTGTTAGAATTACTTATGTTACATGCACTTAAACACGCCGAAGTGGTGGAATTGGCATACACGTACGACTCAAAATCGTATGGGCTTCGCCCGTGAGGGTTCGAGTCCCTCCTTCGGCACCATATGAAAATAGACCCCAGTTTAGCTGGGGTTTTGTCTTTTTTTAGAAGAAAATTGATCATCAGTTGATCATCACCCATAATTTGGAATAGAATAATTAGTCGATCGCCACTATCAATGTACGTATCGACTGATTAAGAATTGCACCGGGCTTCAAATAAAAAAACACCTCCTATTATCCAAAAGACAATAGGAAGCGTGTAGCCGATTCGTGGATCACCTTACTGCACACAAGGTGGATCCTAATTTTAGATTACTCAGAATTCACATGTAGAGCAAGCAAAATTGTATTATCGAATTAGATAATACAATTCCGCGCCAAGATCCTTACCAATATGATAAACTAAGGCGCACCCGCCGACAACTACAAGCCATCGTAAAGCCGTCCGGATTTCGTTGACCTTTAGCAATCTGTTTTCCATACACCTATCCCCCTTTTATAATTTTACTTTCTTATTGCAGACTTATCTTAATCGCATTGGTGCCTTCATAGTTTCGACATCTTCTAAAACCTTCCATATGTAATAATATTATCGGTTTTTAAGTACTTTTCGGGTACTGCTCCACCACAGGACTTTTCCCATCCCACTTAAACGCCCGCGAATTAACTGGCCTAAATTAAATTGAGATATTCCCGTCGTCCATCAATTATGGCGTAGATAACCACCAGCTTGTCCCCTTCATTAATTTTATAAAACACAAGATGGCGCTCAACAACCAAAACCCGATAACCCTGTTTCTTTAAAATAGAATACCTAGGCAGGCTTCCTGATTTCGGAAACCCCTGAAGCCGATTAATTGCGCTTTCAATTTTGCTCAAATAAGCTAAAGCCACATCAACATTCCCCGAATCTTCGGCAATGTAAAATATGGCCTCTCGTAACTGATCCTCTGCCTTATCAGTTCTTAGAATTCTATACATCGGACTTTTTTCTATCTAATAAAGAGGCACGAAGCTGATCAAAACTATCTTGCACAGGAGCAACACGTCCATTTTTGACATCTTCTTCGGCTTCAGCAAGTGTTCTTAGCAATTCAAGTTCCGATTTCATTTGGTTATACTGCTGTAACCCCAATACGGCAGTATCTCCCCTGCCATTCACAGTAATTATAACCGCTTTTTTTGATTCCCTGCACTGCATCGAAATCTCGTTATAGTGATTTCTCAAATCGGATGATGGTCTAATTATTTCCACATTAACACCCCGCTTCAGATTACCTCTTAGACAAATTATATCGTTTAATGTCTACGGTGTCAAAATTGCTTTCTCAAATGGCTGTTCTTGACCATATTTTGATCATGCAATTAGCATAACACCCTAATATCAGCCGGACACGACAACACGCACCTATAAACTAAAGCCATGCACAAAAGGCATAACAGCACCAAACAATGCTAAAGAACACCCCACTTCCTAAAGATATTGCTCCTTAATTTCTTTAGATTATCAAGAGCACACAGAAATCACATGGCAGATCAAAAAGAGGAAGGATAAACATCCTTCCCCCTTCGTAGCCGGCTATTTAGCCACTTTAAGCAAGCCATTTACATATTTTTGAATTTCGGAAGCATTGGCAAAGCTCTGAATCTCAGTTCCACCATTAACCACTAAAGTCGGTGCCTGCCTTATCCCATATTTCCGCACAAGATCCGGCTTTTCTTCTGCCTGAATTACCTCATACTTAATTCCATGTCTATCTAGAATAGTCGTGGCAATCTTACAGTTAGGGCACTGCTCAGTGACGAAAAGTAAATTTTCTTGCTTGTGACCGTTTAAAGACACCTTACCATTGGAATCACCGTGAGCTAAACCACCTTGAATTAAGTCATAAAGCTTACGCTCCTTATACTCTTGTGACTTACCTGCATTCCAATTGGCCACAGGGCGATAATAGCCCGTTATTCTACTATACACTTCGGTGGCTTGTCCGCAATCGGGGCAACTAAACTGCTCACCGATGAGGTATCCATGGTTTTTACAAATAGAGTATGTGGGTGACAAAGTGTAATACGGCAAATGATAATTTTCGGCAATCGTTTTAACTAAAGCCGCAGCACTTTGCCATGTGGGTAGTTTTTCGCCCACAAAGGCATGGAATACGGTTCCTGAAGTGTAAAGGGTTTGCAATTCATCTTGAATCTCAAGGGCAGAGAAAATATCATCCGTAAAAGAAACAGGCAGATGCGAACTATTGGTGTAATACGGAGTTTCGGCATCTGTTGCCGTAATAATATCAGGGTATTGCTTTCTATCGTGTTTAGCCAATCGATACATGGTGGATTCTGCGGGAGTTGCCTCCAAATTATAAAGATCCCCATAAAGCTCCTGGTAATCAGATAGCCTTTCCCTCATGTGGTTTAAAACATCCTTGGCAAACGTTTGAGTTTCCTTAGTTGTTAAATTTGAACCGAGCCATTTGGCGTTGAGTCCCACTTCATTCATACCCAAAAGCCCGATTGTCGAAAAATGATTGTCGAAATTGCCCAAATAGCGCTTTGTGTAGGGATATAATCCTTCTTCCAGCAGTTTGCTTGTCACAGTCCGTTTGACCTTTAGCGAACGTGCGGCAATATCCATCATTTTATTTAAACGCTTATAAAAATCTTCTTCATCAGTGGCAAGGTAAGCAATACGAGGCAGATTAATGGTTACCACACCGATTGAACCCGTGCTTTCGCCACTACCGAAGTATCCTCCGGACTTTTTACGCAGTTCTCGCAAGTCAAGTCTCAGTCGACAGCACATGCTGCGCACATCACTGGGTTCCATATCACTATTCACATAGTTGGAGAAATACGGCGTTCCGTACTTAGCCACCATCTCAAAAAGAAGTCGGTTATTTTCCGTATCGGACCAGTCAAATGATTTGGTAATGGAATACGTTGGGATGGGATATTGAAATCCCCTTCCGTCTGCATCGCCTTCGATCATAATTTCAATAAAGGCTTTATTGATTATATCCATTTCCGCTTGGCAATCTTTATATTGAAAATCCATTTCCTTACCGCCTACAATGGCAGGGAGTTCAGCCAAGTCTTCCGGTACCACCCAGTCAAGGGTAATATTGGAAAACGGTGCCTGCGTACCCCAACGACTCGGTGTGTTTACACCATAAACAAAGGATTCTATGCACTTCTTTGTTTCGTCGTAAGTAAGATTATCAGTCTTCACAAAAGGTGCTAAATATGTGTCGAAAGAAGAAAACGCCTGGGCACCGGCCCACTCATTTTGCATAATACCTAAAAAATTAACCATTTGGTTGCAGAGGCTGGCTAAATGCTTCGCGGGTTTAGAGGTGATCTTGCCTGCCACTCCCCCCAGCCCCTCTTCAATCAACTGTTTAAGGGACCATCCGGCACAATACCCTGTGAGCATGCTTAAATCATGAATATGCATGTCACCCTTGCGGTGCGCGTTGGCGACCTCTTCGTCGTAAACCTCAGAAAGCCAATAATTGGCCGTAATTGCACCGGAGTTACTGAGAATTAAGCCACCCACTGAATAAGTAACTGTGGAGTTTTCCTTTACTCTCCAATCAGTTTCTTTTACATAAGAATCAACCAGTTCCTTATAATCTAAGATAGTGGACTTCATGCTACGAAGCTTCTCACGATGTTTCCGATAAAGAATATAAGCCTTGGCCACATCACCGTAGCCCGCCTGAATTAAAACCACTTCCACGCTGTCTTGAATATCTTCTACTTCAATAAGACCATCTTTAATTTTTCCCTCAAAATCAGCTGTAACTTTTAAGGCTAAAAAATCAATTATGTCTCGATTATATAACCGATTTTTTGCATCGAAAGCCTTAGTAATAGCGATACTGATTTTGTCCAAGTGGAAATCACAGATACTGCCGTCGCGTTTAACTACTTTGTACATGTAATTACCTCCCTGCTTTTTTACATGACCATTAATATTATACAGTTAAAACTTGGTTGAAGTCAACGGCTAAACACAATATCTTGTGTCCAAATACTTAGGTAATTCCACATATAGTTATACGCCCCTTAGTTGAACCACTGGTATAATCGGTTTTATGGCTTCTTTAAGATGAGTGATTTCTTCTTTCGAATAAGAACTTAAACCTTTTTGCAAAACATCTTCGCCATCAACAAATGATTGTAAGAAATATTGCTTCGCACCTTTGATCCAGTTTGCCAGTTCCAGAAGATCCGCTTCATCATGGAAATCCTTGACTATTGTGGTACGGAATTCATATTCAACCGCATCGGTGAGTAAAAATTCCATACTTTCTTCAATGGGGCTTAAATCAAAATCTTGTATTCCCACTGTTTCACCGTATCTGTTAGGCGAATTCTTAACATCAAGTGCAATATAATCCACAAGAGCGTTTGCAACTAAATCTTTTAAGACTTTCGGTCTGGTTCCGTTGGTGTCAAGTTTGACTAAAAAGCCTAATTCCTTAATATCCATCAAATATCTTGATAAGTTCTTTTGTAATGTTGGCTCGCCGCCGGTTACGCAAACTCCTTCTAAAATGCCCACCCTACTTTGAATAAACTTTAGCACTTCGTTCCACTCAATTGTGGAGTTTCCTCCGCTAATCAGCGATGCATTGTGACAAAAAGGACATCGTAAATTACATAAGCCGGTAAAAACAGTACACGCAAGCCTATCGGGATAATCTAGTAAAGTAAGCTTTTGGAGACCTTGAATATTCATAATAAATCTCCTCCATTTAGTAAATTGGCTGACCTCCGCTTTGAAATAATACAAAAACAAAGGAACACCGCGGAAGGCGTTCCCCTGATCATCTTTAAACATGTGATTACTATTTGCTTTCTCTTACAAAGTCGCCAATCTTTTTATCCATTTTAGAAATATGATTCGTTAACCAATCAATTACCATCTTATTCGCCCCGAGGATTACAGTCAAACTACCTCCGGAGGAATCATAATCTTCACGTAATTTTTCAAGTTGAGTAATAAATGATTCATGTGCCTTCTTTTGTTCATCATAGGCGGGGTAATTAATGCTTTTCATGTATCGTTCTTCATCGGCGAAATGCTTACGGGTATAGTTGTCAAGAAACTCAAGCATTTCTCCGACGTACCCCTTAGCTTGTCCTTTTCTTCCCGCATCAAAAAGATTTGTTGCTCTTTCAAACCATTCTTTGTGTTGCTCATCAATTAAATCAATTCCCACTGATAAAGATGGATTCCAAGACATTTGAAAACCTCCCTATATTAGTTTAATTTAATCCATAAGTGATTTTACCACAATTTCCCCGGCAACTCAAATTTGAGGAAAATGGTGAGTATCCGGCACGCTTTGTCCTTCTCACTCATAAAATGAACAAGCGTATGAATCAATACGCATAAAAAATGAAAGGAGAAGAATTATGAGTCATAATGATGTGTATTGTCCTAGATGCGGCGGGCGTTGTTGTTGCATTAAAATACTTCCCGGACCGCCCGGACCAACCGGACCGCCCGGACCGCCGGGGCCAAGGGGAGTGCCCGGACCCGTAAGCCCCAAAGGAGCGACGGGGGCAACCGGACCCCAAGGACCTACGGGGCCAACGGGACCTAGCGGAGGTCCTCCCGGACCGACCGGGCCGACGGGAGCAACCGGGGCAATTGGTCCTACTGGACCAATGGGACCAGCCGGACCCACGGGAGCAACCGGTCCAACGGGAGCAACCGG